>Ga0256914_1001686_pt1 | contig 19404 bp, 16 predicted proteins | sample HulkmetaG_FD_191571 | JGI IMG/M metagenome (GOLD analysis project Ga0256914, IMG submission 191571) | Hydrothermal chimney microbial communities from Main Endeavour vent field at the Juan de Fuca Ridge, Pacific Ocean - Hulk | ecosystem: Environmental > Aquatic > Marine > Hydrothermal vents ... | reverse complement strand
TTAACAAAATTCAAGAATCTATCCTCTCAAGAGAGTTCAAGTGGCTCGATGAAGGGAAGTTACTTTCTGAGATGGAGGAGATAGCCCTCTTTGGAGTTATGAAAAGGGAGAGTGAGAAAGATGCCGGCAGTCAAAATACCCAGAGAAAAAGCAGAGAAAGTCAAGAAAACTCTGAAGAAGCTTAAGATATATGATGGAAGAAGGAGACCCAAGAGGGCAGAAGATTTTATTTTTTTACCTGTCCTTGACCCAAATAAGGCACAAAGACTGGGTCTTGAGGTAGTTTATATAGACCTCCCCCTGAGGCCAGAGAGACAGATTTATAAGAATCTTGAAAGTGTTTTAATGGAAAAACTGAGCCCAGAGGAAAGGAAGCATCTTCGAAGATATGACATAATAGGAGATATAGCAATAACCCAGATCCCACCAGAGCTTGAGCATAGAAAGAAAGAAATTATTGAGGGACTTCTAACAATCCATCCCTTCTTAAAAGTCGTGGCAGTGAAAGGATCTCACAAGGGAGCATTCAGAATACGAGAGTATTCTATAGTTTGGGGTGAGAAGAGGCTTGAAACCATCCATAGAGAAAATGGTGTTGAATTTAAAGTCGATCTGAGCAGGGTATTCTTCAATCCAAGGATGAAAGGGGAGCGCTATCGACTGGCACAGCTCACTGAAGATGGAGAGCGGGTTCTCCTCATGTTTGCAGGTATCCTACCCTATGCACTCGTCATAGCCAGATATAAAAATGTTGAAATCACTGCAGTGGAGCTGAATAAGAATGCAATAAAGCTTGGAATGGAGAACATAGAGATGAACAGAAGGAGGCTGAAAGGCAGAATAGAACTTATAGAGGGAGACGTTTTCAAAGTCGTGCCAGGGCTTCAAAACTTTGACAGGGTTATAAGTCCAACGCCAAAAGGAGTTGATGCCCTTTCTCTCGCTCTGAGCAAGGCAGAAAAATGGCTTCATTACTATGACTTCATCCATGAAAATGAACTTGGGAGATTTAAGGAAAGAATACTTGAAAAGTGCAGAAAGCAGGGAAAAGATTGTGAGATAAGAGTAAAAAAGGTGAGCGACTACAAGCCACATGTGTTTAAGGTCTGTGCTGATGTAAGAATGCTCTGACCTCTCATTGTTGCTCATAGACTCCACTCATTTCTTCATGAAGTCAAAAAGCGTTGCCTGCTTACCTTTTTTCTTTGGTTTATCTATTTTTTCCGGTTCTGTCTCCTTGACAACTTCCATCTCCTTTTCCGCTTCTTCAAGCTCCTCCTCACTTATTTCTTCTTTTTCCTCGGCTTCATTCTCTGCCTCAACGGCAACTCTTACGCGCTCCTCCAGCTCTCCATGCTCCTTCAGCTTCCTGTGAATGCTCAGCATTTTACCCTTTATTTTTGCGGCTTTCTCCTTATCTCCAGTCAAAAACTCGATTTCCTTATCACCAAGATCAAGGAAAACCGCTATATGTGCAGCCACCTCAAGGTTGTTTTCAAAGATTGATTTGAATATTCTCATAGTTTCAATTGCCTCAAGCTTTGCCATGTGCATCTCTCTCATTATCTTCTTGATAAGTGAGTCTCTCAGGGAACGCTCTTCCTTACTTTCGGTTAGGAGTTTAATCGTCTTTGGCGGATAAAAACGAAGAAACCCCTTCTTCTTTATACCGGCCACTGCAACTCCTGCACTCATCATATCAGTCGCATACTTCCACAGGCCATAATTTCCAGTTCTTTGAGCCCTTGCAAGATATATATCCGCTCTGCTCAAGGCTTCATAGGCTCTGGCTATATCCTCAGGCTTGGGATACACGTAGGGGATATTCTCGTCTATCCACAGGAGAAGTTCGTTGGGCATCATATCAAGATTCCAGCTTGCCATCCTGGCCCTTTTGACATTATCCGTGGCGAATATCGTTCCGAGGACTTGGAAAACTGATTTTTCAACATCTCTGTATGCTAAAACCTCCGTAGCATCTTCAACCCCACCGCTCACAACGGTTTGCAGATCATTTATAGCTGCCCTCAGATCACCGCTGGCTCTCTTCGCTATCTCGCTTATAATCTCCTTGGGAACGAATATCCCCTCAATCTTTAGAATTCTATAGAGGGCAGTTTTGATATCGCGTTGTGTCAGGCGCTTGTATTCGACAATCTCGGCTTTATTTCTTATCTCTCTTGGTACCTTCCAGTAATAGTTGGCCGTCATTATCACTGGATTTGGGGCATTCTCAATTAGTTTTGCAATTTCTCTCGCACCGCTCAGCTCCATGTTATCGGCTTCATCCAAAAAGATCAGCTTTCTTCTCCTTCCGAAAACATCGAGAGTGTAAGCTGCACCAATGTAACGCTTTATCTTCTCCACAGTCCTTTCATCGGAAGCGTTAAGTTCTATGACCTCAAAACCGTAGTCATTGGCAAGAGCATAGACTGTTGAAGTTTTTCCCGAACCCGGAGGCCCAGCGAGCAGCAGAGCTTTCTTCTTGGGACTTCCACTTATCCATGCCCTGATCCAGTCATTAACCTTCTGAACAGCATTTTTCTGGTTGATTATATCCTTCATGTGCCTCGGACGGTATTTCTCGACCCACGGAAGCATAGTAATCACTTACCCATTATTGTAAACTGAGCTAGTAAGGCCTCAAGCTGAATCATCTCATTTGCCCCTTCAACGAGCCGGAAATTATACTCCCCTATCTTATCCGCCAGAGCTACTTTTTTGGGTTCGGCTATCGGAAGGTTGAAAACTTCCTTATGCATCTGAATAATAACATCCTCACCGCTGAGGCCCTGTTTTAGGAGAATCTCCCTGAGCCTGTCCCTGGCTTTGAGGAAGTTGCCCTCCAGAGCAAAGAGCATCATCTGCCTTACATCCTCTGGTCTCGCTCTGCTTGCCACAGTAAAGACGTTTTCATCAGTTATCTTAGTGTCGAGAGCAGCAGCGGCCTGAAGGACATTTATAGCCCTCCTCAGGTCACCCTCTGAGACATAAAGGAGAGCGTGAAGACCTTCTTCTGTCAGCTCAAGCCCCTCCTGCTCAGCAATTTGACGAAGCCTCATGGCAACGTCTTCATCCCTAAGCGGTCTGAAGCGGAAAATTGCACATCTCGACTGTATGGGCTCAATAATCTTACTGCTGTAGTTACAGCTCAGAATAAATCTAACATTGTTCGAAAACATCTCCATTGTCCTTCTCAGCGCCTGCTGGGCGTCCTGGGTTAGAGCATCCGCCTCGTCAAGGAAGATTATCTTGAAGCTCGCACCTCCTATTGGCTTCGTTCGTGCAAACTCTTTCACTTTCTCGCGGATGACGTTTATGCCACGCTCATCACTCGCGTTAAGCTCCAAAAAGTTGTGCCTCCAGCCTTCGCCGAAAAGTTCTCTCGCGAGGGCCAGAGCGGCAGTTGTCTTCCCAACACCCGGAGGGCCTGCAAATAAGAGATGCGGCATGGAACCGGTTTTAGCATAGTGCTTGAGTCTCTTAACTATATGATCCTGACCGACCATATCATCAAGCCTCAGGGGCCTGTACTTCTCAACCCAGGGCTTTTCGAGAATTTTAACTTCCTTAACTTCTTCAGCCATGGCCATCACCTTTAAACCTAAAGGGTATTTTGTTCGAGGTATTAAAGCCTTTGCCATGAAACCGAAGGGTGAAAAACTTTTATAGTTCCATGAGCATCTTATCGTGGTGGTTCTCATGGGAAAGCTGGACTGGATTACCGAAGAATTAAAAGAACTTAAAGAGAAGGGCCTTTATGTTACCATAAGAAAACTTGAGAGTTCTCAGGGCCCGTGGGTAGTTGTTGACGGGAAGCGCGTTCTCAACATGTGTTCAAACAATTATCTGGGCTTAGCTGCCCATCCCAAAATAAAGGAAGCTGCCATAAGGGCTATTCTTGACTATGGTGTTGGTGCCGGAGCGGTTAGAACCATAGCCGGCACCATGGAGCTCCACATTGAATTGGAGGAGAAATTAGCCAAGTTCAAGAAGAGGGAAGCGGCGATACTCTTCCAGAGCGGCTACAACGCCAACCTCGGTGCTTTGAGCGCGTTACTCACTAAGAAAGACAATGGTGTATTCATAAGTGAGGAACTCAATCACGCGAGCATCATAGACGGAATGCGCCTCAGCGGGGCACCAAAGGTTATCTATAAACATCTCAATATGGAGGATCTCAAGAAGCGCCTTGAGGAGAACAAGGACAAGGAGAAGAAAATAATCGTCAGTGACGGTGTGTTTAGTATGGACGGTGACCTCGCCCCGCTCCCCGAGATGGCTGAGTTGGCGGAGCAATATGATGCCATGCTCTACATAGACGACGCTCACGGTGAAGGAGTTTTAGGGGACAGTGGAAGAGGTATAGTCGACCACTTCAAGCTCCACGAAAAAGTTGATTTCGAGATGGGTACGCTGAGCAAGGCCTTTGGTGTCATTGGCGGTTATGTAGCAGGTCCAGAGGAGGCCATTGATTACCTTAGACAGCGGGGAAGGCCGTTCCTATTCTCAAGCGCACCCAATCCACCTGATGTGGCAGCGGCCATAGCAGCGGTGGAAATACTCCAGCACAGCGACGAGCTCGTGAAGAAGCTCTGGGATAACACGCACTTCCTCCAGAATGGACTCCGCGAGTTAGGTTACGACCTCGGAAACACGAAGCACCCGATTACTCCTGTCATGCTCTATGACGAAAAGCTCGCTCAGGAGTTCTCAAGAAGGCTTTACGACGAGTACAACATCTTTGCACAAGCCATAGTCTATCCAACGGTCCCGCTTGGCACAGCCAGACTGAGACTCGAGCCTTCAGCCGCACACAGCAAGGAAGACCTGCAATATGTCATAGACGCCTTTGAAGATTTGGGGAACAAGACAGGCTTTTTAAAGTGAGTTAGTTTTTCAAACCTTTTTCTAATTTATATTCAAATATTCAAATCAAAAATGTTTTTTATGAATGAAGGTGTAACTTGGTAATATGTGGGAAGTAGTAGTTGTGAGTTTAGCATTTGTTGTTATTTCAGCTTTCGTTGTGATAGGAATACGTCTAAGGGCAAAATTTCTGCTTCAATATCCCACTCTCAAAAGATTTTACGATTCCATGCTTCTCGGATTTGGAACATTAGCCCTTGCAAAGGGAATCTTTACAATAACCCTTCTTTTTAAAGGCTTTTTAAAAAGCAGTTATAATCTCCTCGTCCAAATTGGTATGATAACTTCGGTTACAGGAGGAATTATCCTTCTTTTCGGATGGATGCTTCTCTTGAAAGGTATAACATCAAAATATAAGTTCAAGCCAATTATAAAAAGTGAAAGGGAAGATACCCTTAAATTATCGAGTGGTCTATATATATGTCCGGATGAATGCTTCAACTTATTTTCACGGCTATTAGTGGGAAGAGTCGGAATAGTTATTTCGCGAACTCCTCCTAATACCCTGAAGGAACTGCTCAATCTCAGCGAAGAACACATCTTCTGGTTAACTAAGATTAATGGAAAGAACACAATTCATCCCCACAGACTTGAATATCTCCTCCAAAGTCTTGTAGATTTTATGCGCTCTACTGATCTACCGAAGGTTATACTTATCGAAGGAGTGGAATACCTAACCATAGAAAATGAATTCCCATCTGTCTTTAAATTTTTAACTTCATTAAAGGATTATGCTCAGATTCACAACACAATAATCCTCGTTCCAGTTGATACAGAATTTTTCTCAGAAAAAGAACTCTCGATGTTAAAGAGAGAATTTCCTATACCCACCGAGTAGGAATTTAGTTCAAAATTTAATTCTCTGGATAGAATAATAGACAACATCATTATCCTCATCAACTACAGCAAGCACCATAGTTTTCCTTACCCCATGAGCAACTCGAACACGAGCAGTTAGATCATTGGGAAACATTTTTTGGTTTTCTGATACAACCCATATAAGCCATTGGGCATGTTCATCCATACCTTTCCTATAAACCCTAAAATGGGAACCAAACTTAAGGGCTGTTTTTACAATATAACCCCTGTCTCTGAGATCTCTATAAACAAGGAACTTTAAATCAAATTGTTCATCTTTTTTTCTGCCAAGATTGAAGATATCTCTCAAAGAGAGGTCCCTATCATTGTCAAACACTCTTATCTTCCCCTTCTCCAAGAGGTAGGCCGCTTCAATGAGCGAGAGGAAGAGCTTCCCGTTCACGACCTCACCAAAGTAGCGTTTGTTATAAAACTGGTTTATTGCCTTCTTTGTTTCGCTGAAAACTCTATCTCCACTCAGATAGAACATCACCGCTTCCTTCATGAAATCCCTCCCCATTCCCTGGCCGGTACCATCATGTAATACGCATCCTCACCGTCGGCGTAATAGCCTATTATCCTCTTTACTTTTCTGAAGCCAAGCTTTTCATAGAGCTTTATCGCTTTCTCATTGCTTACTCTAACTTCAAGCCCTATATACTGGGCTCCCTTCTTGACAAGCCTTTCCATAACCTCCAACATCAGAGCCTTGCCTATACCGTTTCCCCTGTATTCGGGGTCAACGGCTATGCTCATTATGTGTCCCTCAAGGTCAGGCCTTAGATACGCCATTACATACCCTATGACCCTGCCGTTGTATTCTGCAACAAGAAATGTGTCAGGATTGTTTTCAAGAAACATCATAAAAATGCCCCGTGGATATTTTTCCTTAAAGGATTTAACCTCTATCCTACTTATCTCAGGAAGGTCAAAGAGCTTGGCTGGTCTGATTACAACCATAGCCAGAGGAATCCTTTTATGAGCTGTGAGTTCCTTGGAGGATACACTCATATTAGCTACTTCTCATGAAAGTTTTTAAGGTTTAAGCAGTCTCCAGATAGTGAGTGATGAGCACTCTCGAATCTGACTCAGGGATGATGATCGGATTCCTGGCTGATTCTCCCTTCTTATATCCAATGCTGACCTCTTCCCTTTGGGGGGTTCGGATTAACTCCTCGCCAACGACGGTCAAGGTAAGAGGGTTCCTCGAACCCCTCAGGGAGAGCCTTCCCCCATTCCCACTACCCCCCACAAGAGCAGGAAGGCCCGGGATTATTGTTTTTGATGACCACTCTTAGACTTCCAACCGCTTAAAGGCGGTCTTTGAAGAACGCCTACCGGAGTCATCCCTGCAGGGACAGGGACACAGCGAAACTACTCCTCTAATCAGGTTGCCTCAGAGTGCCACTTTCAGACCCTTATTAAAAAATTTTAATGGTTTCGCTCCTCACGAGCTGGTTTTAGAATTCCTACATCCCCGCCTTAAAAAGCAAGGCTTTCAAAAGAAAAAGATAAAACTTAAATCCTTCCCGAAATAGAGTTATGGAAGGTGAGAACATGCAGAATATAATAGTGAAAGATAAACGGGTGGGTATAGTCAGGGGAGAGGCTACTGTTTCAACATATCAGTTTTCAGCTCATCCAGATTCAAAGCTAAAATTTGGTGAATTTGTCGCTGCTAAAAACCGCGAAGGAGAGTGGGTTATAGGAAATATAAGAAGGCTGGAAAATATAAACTGGCTCCTCAGTGAGGGAAAAAGCACTTACTATTCTCTGGAGCTTGATTTAAATGAATACGGAGAGAGCATAGAGGCGAATGAAGCCCTAATAGCCACCGTCCGAGTTCTGGGGAGGATAGTGAAAAATGGAAGCAGAATTGAAGTTGCTCCTAACAGGGTTCCAATACCCAATGGGAGAGAGGTTTACAGGGTAAATAATGAGCTGCTCAAGGCAATATACAACGGAGGACCGGGCTACATTGAAATAGGAACCCTTCTGCTGAGAGATGAGGTTCCCATATACCTCAACGTCGATGAGCTTGTATCAAGACACTTTGCTGTTTTAGCCGTTACCGGAGCGGGCAAATCAAATGCTGTTGCAGTAATGCTCGGAGGAATCGTTGAAAGGCTTAGAGGAACTGTTATTGTTCTCGATCCTCATGGGGATTATGTAAAGCTGAGCCTGCCGAATACCGGGAAAAAATACGTGAAAATAATCGAAGCCAAAATTAAACCAGAGGAAATGGACGGAGAGGAGCTGGCAGACCTTATGGAGGTCCAGAAAAATGCGGCAATACAGAGAAACTTCCTTCTTAAGGCATGGGAAACAGTAAAACATGAAAATCCACAGCTTGGCGGCAGGGAGCTGATTGAAGAGCTCAGACTAAAGCTTGAGAAATGGGCAAGGGACAGAGAGGGAAGTTACTGGGATGAGTATCTTCAGGGATACAGAGAACTGGAAAAGATAGATTCAAACACCGTTGGTACGATAACACGCCTAACAATGCGCATTTCTCGTTTTCTCAGGAATTACGGGCATGTCTTAACCAGCGAAGATATAATCGCCCAGATAGAACCGGGCAAGGTAAACGTCATTGATTTAGGACCTTTGGACGAAGGTCAAATGAAGGTTGTCGTCGGGAAGCTCATCCAGAAGGTCTTTGAAGCCAGAGTTGATTATGAAAAAGCCCGAAAAAAGATGGAAAGAATCAGAGGCGAGCTTAGGGAGGAGAGGGCTGTAAAGACCTCTGCGCTTGAGAAAGAGGTTAAAGATCTGGAAAAGACCATGAAAGATATCGAGGTTAAAAGCAGCGCTTTAGCAGAACCAATTCTTCTGATAGTCGAAGAGGCCCACATATTCGCCCCTCAAGGAGAAAAAAATGATGCTGTTAGAATTCTCGGCAGAATAGCGAGGGAGGGTAGAAAATTTGGTGTGGGACTTGGGGTCGTATCCCAGAGACCAAACAAACTCAACGAGGATATACTGAGCCAGACCAATACAAAGATAATCCTCAGAATCGTCAACCCCCGAGATCAGGAATATGTCCTCAAGGCGAGTGAACAGCTGAGTGAAGATCTGCTCAGGGATATAGCCTCCCTTGGAAAGGGAGAGGCTGTTATAGTTGGACAGGCAATCAGCCTGCCGGCGCTCGTAAAGATACACAACTTCAGGGCAATAGGCGGAGATTATGGAGGAGAGGACATAGGGGTCGTGAACAGATGGCTCAAAAGAGCTGAGATTGAAAGGAGAGAGATGGAGATACTGGAAGAATACAAGGAAGAGGGGATAGACTTTGACTATTAAATTTGCCCATCTGGCTGATGCCCATCTGGGTTATGAGCAGTACCGCCTTCCATACAGAGCCGAGGAGTTCAGACTGGCTTTTGAGGAGGCTATCAAAAAAGCAATTGGAGAGAGGGTGGACTTCATCCTCATAGCTGGAGACCTTTTCCACCGGAGCAATCCTTCTCCCCAGACAATCAAGGAGGTAATTGACATCCTTGAGCTCCCGAAGAGGGAGAAAATTCCTGTCTTTGCCATAGAGGGAAACCACGACAGGACCCAAAAGAGGATTTCAGCCTATCATCTCCTCGAATCCCTCGGCTTAATTTACCTCCTTGGCTTCAGCGAAGAGAAAAAAGAAAACAAGTTCCAGACAACAGAGAAAGTCAATGGCAGGCTCTTAGTTAAGGGCATATTTGAAAAGGGAGGGAAGTCCATCGAGATATATGGAATGAAATACATGAGCGCCGCATGGTTCGAAAGAAACAGACTGGCCGATTACTTCAGACCACAGGGCGATGCAATTTTAATGCTCCATCAGGGCATAATGGAGATGATGGAAAAACTCCATCTGGAGACCCAGAGAGACTATTTTGAAATTAGCCTACGCGATCTTCCGGAGGGGTTTCTCTACTACGCCATGGGACATATACATAAACGCTGGGAAACCAACAGAGGCTCGGGTATCGTTGCCTATCCCGGTTCGCTCCAGAGATGGGATTTTGGAGATTATGAGATAAGATACAGATGGGATGGACTTAAGTTCAAACGTATAGCAGGGGAGGACAAAGGTTTCTTTATCATTGAGGACTTTAAGCCAAGGTTCGTTAAGCTTAATGTAAGACCGTTCTATGATATCGTGATAAAAGGCGATGAGAAAACCGTTAGAGGGGAATTAAAAAAGCTCTCACCCAAGATCCCCCGTGGGGTCTTTTTGCGGATAAGCCTCGAATGGGAGCGTCCATTTGATGTGGCCTTTCTGCACGAGGTCTTCAATGTCAGATACCTCCACATAAGAACCAAGTTCGGGAGGAGAAAACTGGTGGGAGGCATGGGAAAGAGAGTGGAGGACTTCTTCACCCCTCTTGAGAGAAAGATAATAACCCTTGCTGGAGAAAAGGATTTTGATGATTTCGAAGAGGTTATTAGGCTGATTCTTGAAAATGAAATGCCACAGGAATCCGAAGAATCAACTCACAAAGCCAAAACAGAAACCAGCGAGAAATTACATAAAGAAGAAAAATTACAAGATGAAAAGAGAAAAGAAAAGCCAAAAAAGATGGATTTAACACTATGGCTTTCTAAGAGGTGAGATTATGAAAATTGAGAAAGTTCTCATCAGAGACTTCCGCTCCCATGAATACACAAAAGTGGGCTTCACTGAAGGGATAAACCTTCTCATAGGACAAAATGGAAGCGGCAAGAGTTCCCTCCTTGATGCAATCCTCATAGGACTCTACTGGCCTACAAAACCCAAGGATCTGAAAAAAGACAGCTTTCTACGTGTTGGTGGAAAGAGCAGCGAGATCACAATTTTCTTTGAGAGAAATGGTGTGAAATACCAAATCCACCGCAACATAACGAGGGGTCTGGCTCATGTAAAATACTTTGAAAATGGCAAATGGAATACTCTTGAGGTAAACCAGAAGAAAGTTAGGGACTGGATGGAGAAGATAATCCCCTACGATGTTTTTGTTAATGCTATTTACATAAGACAAGGTGAGATAGATGCAATTCTTGAGAGCGATGAGAGCAGAGAAAAGATAGTAAGAAAGGTTCTCGGGCTGGATAAATATGAAAATGCATATAAAAACCTTCTTGAAATCCGTAAAGCCATTGAGAGCCAGATAAAAGGTATCGAAGCATACTTAGAATCAATGAAGAACATAGATGAAATGATAAACGAAACTGAAAAAGACCTCAGGGATACAATCAAAGCCCTCAACAACATTTCTCCAAAAATTCCGAGGCTGAGAAAAGAAGTGACCGGGATTGAAGAAGAGCTACAAAAACTGAATAGTTTAGCAGAGGAAATCAGCAAACTCACGTCCCATGAGAAAGAAAAGGAGGGCACGCTGAAAGAAATTCAGGCAAGGATAAACGGTCTGATATCTTCATTGGATGAGAGGAAGAAAAGACTTGGAGAGCTGGAGCACAAAGAGAAGGAGCTCAAAAAGATAAAACCTCAAGCAGAGGACTATATCCGGCTGGCCAGCTTTTACGACAGATTTAGGGAAAAGAAAGAAAAGTCTGAAAGGATTATCCGAGGGTATGAAGGGCAGATTCAGGGCCTTGAGGAGCGTATAAATGAGTTGGAAGGAAAGGAGAAAGAAATTGAGAAGCTGAATAAAGAAATCCAAAAAATTGAGAGAGAGCTTGAAAAGCTGAAGAGGGCTGCAGAAGAATACAACGAAGCTTTAAGAATCCAGAACAGTCTCAAACTACTGGAAGAGAGAAGTAAAATGGATGAAGAAGAAATTGAAAAACTGGAAGAGGAAATTGAAAGAGCCAAAGAGCAAAGGGAGAAGATCCTCAAAGAAATTAACAGAATAAATGAAAAAAGGGGAGAACTCAGAAACTCCATGAGAGAGAAAAATAAGGCAATTCTTGAGCTTAAAAAAGCAAGAGGAAAGTGCCCAGTGTGTGGAGCAAAGCTCACGGAGAAGCATAGGAAAAAATTGCTCAGTGAATACGGCATTGAACTGAAGAAATACGAGGAGGAACTTAAAAATCTTGACAGAAATGAGAAAGAGCTGAGACGAGAACTTTTTGAAGTTGAAAAAATCCTAAAGAGGGAAAAGGAACTGATAAAGGAGAAAGAGTTACTGAACCAGAAAAAGGAACTCAGAGAAAAGCTTAATAAATTGAATATTAAGGAGCTTGAGAAAAAAGCTCGAAAATACGAAGACCTTTCCCAGCAGAGAGGAAGGCTTCTGGGAGAAATCGAAAAGCTCAAGGAAGAGGTTCGAAGAAAGGCCACATTTGAAAAGAAAAAGGAATATCTGCAAAAAAAGATTAAAGCATTGAAAGAAGAACTTAAATCTTACGAAAAAGAACTCAAAAAGCTGGGATTTGAGGAGATAGAAGAACTCAAGGCAAAGGTTGAAGAACTCAAACCGATCTATGAAGAGTATCTTAAACTTCTGCCATCTGTGGAAAAGATTCCCGAGGAAAGGAAAAAGCTGAAAGACGAGAAAATCAGACTAAAGAGGCTGCAGGACGAACAAAAACGTATATCCCGGGAGCTTGGAGATATAAAGAAGAAGCTTGAGCTGAGCAGAGGAGAATACAATAGGGAAAAGCACGAATCTTTGAGAAAAATCCATATAAAGAAGAGAGAAGAGCTTGTGAGGATGGAAGAAGAGCAGAAACATCTCGAAGAGAAGAAAAAGGAGCTTATGAAACGCATTGAGGAGCTCAAGAAAGAGAAAGACAACATAAAACTCAGGAAGAAAGAGCTTGAAAATCTAAAAAAGGCAAGGGAGAAAGTTCAGGAGCTCAGGGAGAAGGTCAGGCAGTATAAAAACATCCTAAAGGAAGATTCCCTCGCCAGAGTTGGGGAATATGCAAGCGAGATTTTTGAAGAGCTCAGCGAGGAAAAATATTCTGGAATAACCGTGAAAGCTCTGGAGAACAAGGTCGTTCTGGGTGTCGTTTATAATGGTGAGGAGAGGGAGCTCTCTTTCCTAAGCGGAGGTGAGAGGATAGCCCTTGGACTGGCGTTTAGACTTGCCCTCTCCATGTATCTTGCAGGAGAAATACCTCTCCTCATAATGGATGAGCCCACCCCATATCTTGATGAGGAAAGAAGGCGGAGGCTCGTGAATATCATGGAACGCTATCTGAGGAAAATCCCCCAAGTCATTATAGTATCACACGATGAGGAGCTTAAAGATGCCGCTGACAGGGTTGTTCGGGTCAGGCTTGAAAATGGCATTTCGAGGATTGAAGAAGTTGAGTTGGAGGCAGAAGCATGTACAGGCTAATATCAAAAGCTCAGGCTGACAGGATTGGAAAACTGCTACAGAGGGAGCTTAAAGAGGCGGAGAAAGTCCTCGAAGGACGGATAGAGTGGAGAGCACTCCCAAATAGAAAACCGAGTAAGGTTTATGCTATCGACGGAAGTCAAGGGAAACAGAGGCTCAGCGGGACGATACTCTACACGGTCTCATCCTTTGCCTTCGGAAACGGGCCGAGTGCGAGGATGATATACACAAATGCAATGCTCTACAATCAGGGTATCTCCGACCAGATTATAAGACTTCAAATGGAGACCCTTGAAAACAAGATAGGAGCTCTGGTCGGGGACGAGCACATGATTCTTATGGATGGAACCCTGACAGGTTCTCTGACGAGACCCCCAGTATATCCAGAAAGCGTTAGGGGAATAACAACCATAACAGAGACCCTTGGTGATGACAAGCTTGAAGAACTCGTCGATGATTTTATCAAGAGACTGAAGGAAAACTATGCTGAGCTTTCCCTGCAGCTTGAGAGGAAGAGAGAGTTAAGGGAGGGAGTTATTCTCGCCGATGAAGTCTTAGACGAGTATGAGGAATATTACAGAGCCATGGAAGGAAAACCCGTAACCAACTATGATGGGGTTCTCAAGAGACTCCGGGAGGTTATAAAAGGCGAAAATCCACAGATGGCACTGATGGAGATAGCTGAGAGGCTTGAAAGATATGGAGAGGAGAAAGAGCTCTCCATTGAGGATGCAAGAAACTCAATCCACGTAGTCCTTGGCTACATTGAATACCTATACTCCCTTGAGAAGTTGCTTAAAAAGGACCTGATATACATAGCCAAAAGCTTTTACAACAGAAAAATTACGTCAAAACTCGGCATCACTTCCGTCGATGTCCCATTCCTCGATGCATACCTCCGGAAGACCTTTGGAGAGGAAAAATCAGGTTACTATATCATAACGCAGGGAGGCAAAGCCATAAGCCACAGAATGCCTAAGACGCTCAGAAAGCACTTTCCACTCGTAGATAGATACATAGCTGAAGGAGTTTCAATGGCATACATAAGAACTATGAAAGGAGGGGTAATATACCTCCTGCAGTCAAACAGGAAGATTGATGATGAATTGCTGGCAAGGTTGCTGTGGCATGAGAGCAATGGCTACATACGCCCTCTCCAGAGAGCACATGAAGGTGTAAAGATAGAGCAGAAGCTGTTTAACGCCGAACTCGAAGCACTTTTAAACCACCTGAAGAGGAAGAACCCGGAACTCAGGGTATTTCTGAAATATGGAAGGTCTCCTCTCGAATGAGGGAAAAGTTTAAACGATGGACAAATAATCCAAAAACCATGAAACGAGTACTGCTGACGGTGGCGGTGCTTTCAGGCATCAGCATACTCCTTGGACTTTATATCGGCTCTGTTAGCCTTTCCTTTGGTCAGATAACTGAAAGTGTGGGCCTTGGCATTAAATCCTCCTTAGGAATTGCGGAAAAGCCTTCAAACGTGTATTTCACAATAATATGGGAAATACGGCTCCCGAGAGTTCTTCTGGCATATCTGGTCGGTCTCAGTTTGGCATCCGCCGGGGTTGCGTCACAGGCACTCTTCAAAAACCCCTTGGCTGATCCATACATCCTCGGAATAAGTGGAGGTGCCGCTGTCGGAGTTGCTCTTGCAGCCCTTTACTTCCCAAAATACGTTGAGAGCTCAGCTCTTCTCTTTTCTCTCTTCGCTGTATTCCTCGTCTACAACGTCTCCAAAGTCGACGGGCATATCCCAGTTGACACCCTTCTCTTAGCAGGAATAGCCTTCGGATTTTTAGCGACTGCCGCAACTTCATATCTGATATACATAAACCCCAACAACACCCATGCAACATGGCTCTGGCTGATGGGAAGCTTCAACGGTGCAACTTGGGGCAAGGTGGGGAGGGTTTTCATATCGTCCCTCTTAGGATTCGTATTCCTCATGTGGAGATGGAAGGAACTGAACCTCCTTCTCTTCGGCGAGGAGAGCATCGCCCTCGGACTTGATCTTGACTTATACCGGAAGCTCATAGTTTTTGTCATAGCCATGATGACAGCTTTAGCCGTCTCAACATCCGGAATAATAGGATTCATAGGGCTTGTTAGTCCCCATATTATGAGAATGCTGGTGGGACCTAATCACAAAAGACTACTGCCGGCAGCGGCACTCTTCGGAGGCTTTCTGACAGTTTTTGCGGATTTAATAGCGAGGACCATAAACAGGCCACAGGACATACCTGTGGGGATAATAACCGCCCTCATCGGAGCTCCTTTCTTCCTCTACCTACTTATGAAGCATAAGAGGGGGGAGCTTTCGTCATGAAGGTTACCGTTTTAGTCAGCTCAGTGTTTCTCCGTAATCTCCCAAATGAAGCACAAAAGGAGGGAATCCCATCATGAAGCTTGATGCAAAGATCTCCTTCTCATACAGCAGGCAGGAGGTTCTCAGGGATGTGGAGGTAGTTGCAGAGAAAGGAGAACTGTTGGCTGTTATAGGACCAAATGGGGCCGGAAAGTCAACCCTGCTCAAATGTATGGTAGGCATTCTAAAACCTGAGGGATACGTTAGACTTAACGGAAAAGACCTCCTGAGGATGAAACCGGGCGAAAGGGCGAAAAGAATAACATACGTTCCCCAGACCTCGCTGCCAGAATTTGCCTTCACAATAGAAGAGTTCGTTGAGATGGGGACATACAAGACCCGTGGAGATGTGGAGAGCTCTCTGAAGAAAGTGGGGTTATGGGAGAGAAGAAGAGAACCCGTAACAAACCTCAGCGGTGGCGAATATCAGCTGGTCTTGATAGCGAGGGCTTTGGCCCAGGGAAGCGATGTTATTCTGCTCGATGAACCCACAAGCCACCTCGACATAAACCATGCACTGAGAATAATGGAGCTTCTGAAAGAGCTGAAGGGGAGCAAAATTATAATAGCCGTCCTCCATGATCTAAATCTGGCCTTAAGATATTCAGATAGAATGATACTGCTCTATAAAGGACAGAAAAAATGGGAGGGGGAACCTGAAGAGCTAACTCCCTCTATTCTGGAAGAGGTTTATGGAGTTAGGGCAAAGATTCTGGAGGTCAATGGAGAGCTAACATTAATAGCATCCATTTAGCAAAGGTTTAAAACTCAGAAGAGCAATTGAGGTTTAGACAGGAAGAGGTGAGAGAGATGAACATGGAGAAGAAGACCGGAACAACAACCGTGGGTATAAAAGTCAAAGACGGCGTCGTTTTAGCCGCTGATACTCAGGCTTCACTTGATCATATGGTAGAAACTCTCAACATAAGGAAAATCCTCCCGATAACAGACAGAATAGCCATAACTACTGCCGGAAGCGTGGGTGATGTGCAGATGCTGGCAAGACTCCTTGAGGCAGAGGCACGTTATTATCAGTTCAGCTGGGGGAAGGCGCTAACAACCAGAGCTATGGCAAACCTTCTGAGCAACATCCTCAATGAGAACAAATGGTTCCCATATCTCGTCCAGATAATAATCGGCGGTTATGTGGATGAGCCAGAGCTGGCAAATCTTGACCCTCTGGGAGGTTTGGTTTTTGACAAATACACAGCTACAGGTTCAGGTAGCCCATTTGCAATTGCAATACTGGAAGATAACTATAAGGAGGAAATGAGCATACAAGAGGCCAGAAAACTCGCACTCAGAGCAGTCAGAACAGCCGGAAAGAGGGACGTCTATACCGGAGAAAGAAAAGTCCAGATCATGACCATAACAAAAGATGGCATGAAAGAGGAGTTTGTTGAGTTTAATGAGTGAACCAAAGCCCTTTTAACCCTCTGTTCCAACCTTTTTGTGGGGGAATCATGAAGAAACTTCTTGTGCTTGCCTTAGTTCTGCTGGTGATCCTTTCTCTTTACAGCCCAGCTCAGGTTACTCCAAATGATACTGTCTTAAGGGAAGTCCAGAGTATAATCAAGGAAGACCAACTGATTAGAAACCTCAGCTTTAAACAGCAGCCTCAGATAGTGATAATAACAAGATATCAAGCGCTTCAGATGTGGAAGGCCTCAAATCCCAATTTGGAGGCTATAAAAATGAAGGAAGCAATTTACAAAATGACTCTCCTGTTGCCAGAAAACTACAGCCTGATAAAAACTAAAAAAGAACAAGCTGCAGGATGGATAGCGGCAACGATCGGGGATAGGATATACATCATAAGGGAAAACTTCCTTGGAAGTCCAGCTATTGCGGAGAGAACAATTGCCCATGAGCTCGTTCATGTTCTTCAGAAGCAATGGTTCAACGCACCCTACGAGGGTTCAACCCTTGACCAGACACTCGCAATAAGAGCTTTAGTTGAGGGAGACGCTGATCTCGTGGCAGACCTCTTCTGCGAAAAGAGGGGAATTCCAATATACAAAATAAGGAACCTCTACACGAGAGACCCAATAATAGACATGGGCATATTCCCCTACGTCTTTGGTGATCCCTTCGTGAGGTACCTCTATAAAAAAGGAGGTTGGTCCCTTGTCAACAGAGCATATAGAGATTTACCGGACTCAGCCATTGAAATAATGGAGCCTGATCTTTATCTACAAGGATTCAAACCTGCAAACGTCACTCTGAACATGCCTCCAGAATATGCGATACTCCACGAAGACAGAATGGGGGCATTTTATGTGTATCTACTGTTCTGGAGCCACAGCTATGACAATCAAACAGCCATGAAAGTCTCCACCTCTTGGAGAGGGGATAAGCTGATTTTAGCCAGAAATGCCACCTACGAGCTTCTTCTATGGAAGGTCGTCTTTTCAGATAAAAATGCTGCCAGAAAGTTTTATGAACTCCTGCTTAATCTTTCCAAGGAAAGCAGATATGCCAAGATAAGTATATCCTTCAGGGGTAATTATGTTCTCCTGAAAGCTATAAGGAGGATTTGAGCTTGTTGGAACTTTCAGCATTTAAAGAAGAGGGTAAAAAGGATAAACCCGAGTTCTTCCCATTAAACCAAATCCTCCAGAAAGGGGGAGGTCAGAATGCTTAGATGTCCAATCTGTGGAAGGGAATATGTAGATGATAAAAAGATGAGATGTGAGTGTGGTGAACCACTTGAGTTTGAGCTTTTCAAAGGAGAACCATACATAGGAAAAAGTGTGTGGGAGAGGTTCCACGATTTCTTTCCGGTTAAACCGGATTTAAGCCTAAGTTTGGGTGAAGGGGACACACCTCTCGTAAGAGGCAGAAAGCTCGGGATGAGAATCTACTTCAAAAATGAGACAGTTAATCCCACATGGAGCTTCAAAGATAGAGGGACTTTCCTTGGAATTTTGGCGGCCTTAAAATTTGGTTACAAGAAGGTTGGAACTGTCTCAACCGGCAACATGGCAGCGAGTGTTGCTGCCTATGCCGCAAGGGCTGGATTGAAAGCTTATATTCTCGTTTCATCGAATATAGCTCCTGAAAAGATCAGCCAGATAATGGCATACAATCCAGAGATAATACGTGTGGAAGGACCATATGATGAACTCTACTATAGGAGCCTTGAAATTGGAGAAAGTGCAGGTATATACTTTATAAACTCAGATAATCCCTTTAGGATTGAAGGCTACAAGACGATAAGCTTTGAAATAGCAGAGGAGCTAACTCCAGATTACATCCTCATTCCAACAAGCTCTGGAGGGCTGATAAGAGGAATAATTAAAGGCTTTCTTGAGCTCAGGAATAGCGGGCTTATTGAAGAGCTCCCGACATTCATCGCAGTTCAGGCCGAAGGCTGTTCCCCGATACACAGGGCTTTCGTTGAAGGAAGAGGTAAAATAGAACGTTTTGAAAGCCCGCATACGATAGCCCATGCCATTGAAAACCCCTATCCACCAAGCGGAAACGCTGCTATAAAGCTGCTGAGGGAGCTTGATGGATTCATAACCATCGTAAATGACAGAGAAATATTGGAGGCTCAGAGAGAGCTTGCTCAGGAGGGACTTTTCGTCCAGCCTGCGAGCGCCACAGGAGTGGCCGCTTTGAGAAAGCTCGACCTGCCGGAGGGAGCGAAGGTCGTTTCCATTCTGACAGGTTCAGGTTTGAAAACCCTGAAGGCGGGGACGGCGGGAGAGATAAAGGAGTGTCATCTTGAGGAGCTTGAAAAATGCATGAGGTGATAGAAACGCTGGTAGGAATAGGGCTGATGCCCCACGGGAACCCGGTTTTGGATCCTCCGAATGAGGAAACGATGAGGCTCGCCAGAGTTCTGAAGAGAATCGGCGAGGAGTTCAAGGGCATCGATTCCTACGTCCTGATAAGCCCGCACAACACGAGGATGAGTGACCACCTCGGTGTTGTTATGGCGGAACACCTGGTTTCGTGGCTCGGCTTCGAGGG
>Ga0256914_1001685_pt1 | contig 19412 bp, 15 predicted proteins | sample HulkmetaG_FD_191571 | JGI IMG/M metagenome (GOLD analysis project Ga0256914, IMG submission 191571) | Hydrothermal chimney microbial communities from Main Endeavour vent field at the Juan de Fuca Ridge, Pacific Ocean - Hulk | ecosystem: Environmental > Aquatic > Marine > Hydrothermal vents ... | reverse complement strand
GTAGACGATCTTCCTTCCCTCCCGGTACGAGATCCGGGTGTCTCCTCCCAGGCGCTCCAGCGCCTCGGCGGCGGCCTGCTGCCACCGCCCCCGGTACCCCGGATCCTCCTCGAGCAGTCGCTCGTGTGTCTCGAAGGCGGCGATCGCCCGCCGCGTGTTCGCCCAGTCCTTCGGGTGGGTCTCCGGGTCGATTCCGAAGATCGAGGGGTGGGTCCAAATAATCAGTTCTTCTCTCCGGCCATCCGGGTACACCCAGATTGCCGGCGCGAACAGGTGCACGGCGATGACCTTGTCCACCTCGGAAAAACCGTCGTCCGTGCAGGGTTTCCCGACGCTCGCGCACCCGGGAATGACCACCGCCGCGAGGAGCAACGGGCCGATCGCGCAAGCCAGGGCTCGGATTTTCCCGTTCATGCCCATGTCGCTCGTTCCATTTTGGGGGGAGTCGGGCCCCCGGGAAAAAGGATAACCCTCCTGCCCGGGACGCCCGACCCGCCTCACTCAACGGATGCCCACAAGCAGGCCGTGGACATCCTCCTCCCAGCAGTTCGCACCACTGCCCCCGCAACCCTTCACACACCTTCCCGGGCACCACACCGAGCCGTCCGGCTTCGGGCAAGTTTTGCACTCAGTCTTCTTGTTGAGGAAATTCGGCTTGTCGAGGTTCGGCGTCGGCCGGTACCACGGGGCGCGGAATGCAGGCAGCGACTCCGAGATGCCCGCATCGACCTCTGCCGGCCCCGTGGCCAGGGCATCGAGCAGGAGCGGGTCGGCAGCCGCGGCTACCTCCCGCAGGTAGGGCGCGAGCTCCAGGGCGACCGCCAGCCGGAGCCGTGCCTCGAGCAGGAGCTTGTCCTCCGGCTCGAACGCCAGGTTCCCCTCCGGGTCGAGGCCGACGAGACCCTCCTCGAGCCACTCCGTGAACACGTGCCGCGCGAAGGCCCGCAGCAGGCCCGGGTTCCGCGCCTCCGCCAGCAGCAGCTCCGCGGCCGCCACGTCCGGCTCGCCGGTCGCCTCGGCGCGGTGCACGAACAGGAGCGACGACCCGTCCGCGGACAGGTGCAGCTCGGGCTCCGCCGGCGCGAACGCCGGCAACCCGGCCGGCGGCGTCGCCAGGACGGACAGGCCGCCCGCGAACAGCACGCAGCACGACATGATCCACAGGAAACGACGCATCGGATGATCCTCCCGGGATCGGCGGCGACGGGGCGCCTCCGCCTCCGCCGTCCCACCGCCTTCCGCCTTCCCCGCCCGGGCGGGGGGCGGCGATCGGGGACCCGGCCGTGGTCCCGTTCCGCGATCGCATCCCCGTTGTACGCTTCCTTCCCGGGGCCGGGAAGACCTTCCCCCCGGATTCGGCCTGCATCCCCGCAACCGCCTTCCCTGCACGGATGCATTTCCCGCACCCCCGCGCACGAGCCCGGTGCGGAAAACCGGGGAACGGCGCTAGAGTGGGCCGGGGGAAGCGCCGGCGCGGGCGGGGGCGTTTCCTTCCCGCACGATCCCGCGGGCGCGGCCGGAGGGAGGCGGAGCGCGGGTGCGATGAGGGCGGGGCGTCCAGGGAAGGGTTCCGGGGGCCGGCGCACCGCCGGGGACCGGCCCTTCGTGCCCCTGTGGTGCCGGAGCAACGGGTCGTTCCTCGAGGGGGCGTCCCACCCCGAGGAGCTGGTCGAGGCCGCCGCGGGGCTCGGCCTGCCCGCCCTCGCCCTCGCCGACCGGGACGGCGTCTACGGGGCGGTCCGGGCGCACCTCCGGGCCCGGGAGCTCGGCCTCGGGCTGATCGTCGGCGCGACGGTCACCCTCGAGGGAGGCGGCTCGATCGTCCTCCTCGCGGAGACCCGGGAGGGGTACGCCAACCTCTGCCGCCTCCTCACCCGGGGACACCTGCGCTCCCCCAAGGGGGAGAGCCGGGTGACGCCGGCCGAGGTCGCCGCCCACGCGGAGGGGCTCTCCGCCCTCCTCGGCGATCCCCTCGCCGCCCGGGAAGAACCCCGGGAGCTGCTCGGCCTCCTCCGGGACGCCTTCGGCGACCGGCTCCACGCCCTGGTCGCCCGGCACCTGGCGCCGGGGGAGCCGGACCGGGAGCGGCGGCTGCGGGAGCGGGCCCGGCGGTGGGGTCTCCCGCCGGTCGCCGCGATCGAGGTGCTCTACCACGACCCGGCGCGCCGTCCCCTCCAGGACGTGCTGACCGCCGTCCGCCACGGCGTTCCCCTCGCCCGGGCCGGCCGCCGCCTCCGCCCGAACCACGGCCACGCCCTCCCCTCCCCCGCCCGGATGGCCGCCCTCTTCGCCGACGACCCGGGGGCGGTCGAACGCACCCTGGAGGTCGCCGCCCGGTGCGCCTTCCGGCTGGACGAGCTGCGCTACCGCTACCCGGCCCCGCGCCTTCCCGGGGACCGCGGCCCGGCGGAGCACCTGCGGGAGCTGGTCCGGGCCGGCGCCCGGGAGCGGTGGGGCCGGCGCATCCCCCCGCGGGTGCGGGACCAGCTCGAGCGGGAGCTCGCCCTCGTCGAGGAGCTGGGCTACGCCGGCTACTTCCTCACGATGTGGGAGATCGTCCGGTTCTGCCGGGAGCGGGGGATCCTCTGCCAGGGACGCGGCTCGGCGGCGAACTCGGCGATCTGCTACGCCCTCGGCATCACCGCGATCGACCCGGTGCGGATGGACCTGCTCTTCGAGCGGTTCCTCTCCCGGGAGCGGAACGAGCCGCCGGACATCGACCTCGACATCGCCCACCGGCGGCGGGAGGAGGTGATCCGCCACGTCTACGAGACGTACGGGCGGGAGCACGCGGCGATGGTCGCGGTGGTGATCCGCTACCGGCCCCGCTCGGCGGTGCGGGACGTCGGCCGCGCCCTCGGGATCCCCCGGGAGCGGATCGACCGCCTCGCCCGGGCGCTCCCCTGGCGGGGCGAGGTGGACGAGCGCCACCTGCGGGAGGCGGGGCTCGACCCGGAGAGCCCCCCGGGCCGGCTCCTCCTCCGCCTCGCCAACGGGCTGCTCGACACCCCCCGCCACCTCTCGATCCACCCCGGAGGCTTCCTGCTGGGGGCCGACCCGGTCTCCACCCTGGTCCCGGTCGAGAACGCGACGATGGAGGGACGCACCGTCGTCCAGTGGGACAAGGACGACGTCAAGGCGATGGGCCTGTTCAAGGTCGACCTCCTCGGCCTCGGCGCGCTCACCCACCTGGACGGCTGCCTCGCCTCGATCGCCCGCCACCACGGGAAGAGGCTGACCCTCGCGACGATCCCCGCCGACGACGAGGCCACCTTCGAGATGCTCCGCCGCGCCGACACCGTCGGCGTCTTCCAGCTCGAGTCCCGGGCCCAGATGGCGATGCTCCCGCGCCTGCGGCCGGAATGCTTCTACGACCTGGTGATCGAGATCAGCATCGTGCGCCCCGGGCCGATCACCGGGGGGATGGTCCATCCCTACCTCCGGCGGCGGGCCGGCGAGGAGCCGGTCGACTACCCCCACGAGTGCCTCCGCCCGGTCCTCGAGAAGACCCTCGGGGTCCCCCTCTTCCAGGAACAGGTGATGAAGATCGCGGTCCTGGCCGCCGGCTACACCCCGGGAGAGGCCGACCAGCTCCGGCGGGACATGGCGGCCTGGCGGAGGACCGGCCGGATCGAGCGGCACCGGGAGAGGCTGGTCGAGCGGATGGTCGCCCGGGGGATCCGCCGGGAGTTCGCCGAGCGGGTCTTCGAGCAGGTCCGGGGGTTCGGGGAGTACGGCTTTCCCGAGAGCCACGCGGCGAGCTTCGCCCTGCTCGCCTGGGCGAGCGCCTGGCTCCGGCGGCACTACCCGGCCACCTTCGCCTGCGAGCTGCTGAACGCCCAGCCGATGGGGTTCTACGCGCCGGCGACGATCGTCGAGGACGCCCGGCGCCACGGGGTGGTCGTCCTCCCGGTCGACGTGAACGCCAGCTCGTGGGACTGCACCCTCGAGGAGCTCGCCGAGCCCCCCTCCCCGGGGGACGTCCCGCCCGGCTGGTGGACCGGGGACCACCGGTTCGGGATCCGCCTCGGGCTGCGCCTGGTCTCCGGCCTCGCCCGGGCGGCGGCCGAGCGGATCGTCGCCGCCCGGGAGCGGGGGGGGCCCTTCGCCGATCCCGGGGACCTCGCCCGGCGCGCCCGGCCGTCCCGCCGGGACCTCGAGGCGCTCGCGGTCGCCGGGGCGATGTCCTCCCTCGGGGTCCGCCGGCGGGAGGCGCTCTGGGCCGCCCCGGTGCTCCCCGCCCGGGCGCGCCGCCCCCTGCCCCTCCGGGACCGGGAGCCCCGTCCCCGGCTCCCCGGCCTCGACCCGGCCGACGAGGTCGCCTGGGACTGGGAGGCGACCGGCCTCAGCCCCCGGGCCCACCCGGTGGCGATGGTCCGGGAGGCCCTCCGGGCCGCCGGCCTGCCCGACGCCGCGGAGGTCCGGGCCCTCCGCCCGGGCCACCGCGTCCGCTACGCCGGCGCGGTGATCTGCCGCCAGCGGCCGGGCACGGCGAAGGGGGTGGTCTTCCTCACCCTCGAGGACGAGACCGGCTTCGTCAACGTGGTCGTCCGCCCCGCCACCTGGGAACGGTACGCCCGCCTCGTCCGCGACCACGGCTTCCTCGGCGTCACCGGCCGCCTCGAGGACCGCGCCGGCGGCGCCCCCCACGTCGTCGCCGAGAGCTTCTGGGTCCCCCGCCTCTCCCGCGACCTCCCCCGCCCCGCCAGCCACGACTTCCGCTGACCCCGGCGGGCGCGCCCTACCGGAGGGCGGCGCGGCCGGCGGAGAGGGCGGCGGCGAGGATGCCGGCGAGGACGCCGGCGACGAAGAGGCCGCCGATCCAGGGGGGCGGAACGCCGGGGCCGAGGAGCAGGTGGAGGATCCCCTCGAGGGGGGTGCCGACCGTCTCCTCGAGGACCGCCACCCGGACGATCCGGGCGAGCAGGAGCCCGATGCCGGCGCCGAGGGCGCCCAGGAGCGCCCCCTCGAGGAGGAGCGGCAGCAGGACGAACGAGAGCGGCGCCCCGCACAGGCGCAGCAGGGCGACCTCGTCCCGCTTGTCGTCGAGCGCGAGGCGGACGACGGCCCCGACGGTGACCAGGGCGGCGCCGACCAGCACCAGGGCGCCGACAGCGAGGAAGCCGCCGAGGAGCCGCCCGATCCGGGCGAGGGCGCCGATCCACTCCCTGTCCCAGCGGACCGAGTCGACGATGCCGCTCTCCCGGCCCCGGCGGGCCAGGGCCTCGACCGTCGCCTCGTCGGCCCGGGACGGGACGACCCGGATCGACCCGCCGAACGGGTTCTCCCCGAGCACGGCGGCGACGTCCCCGAGGTCGGGGAACGCCTCCTCGAACTCCGCGAGGGCCCGGTCCGGGTCGATCACCTCGACCCGCGTGACCCCCGGGCTCCCCCGCAGCTCCTCCGCGAGCCGCTCGACCGCGTCGGACGGCGCCTCCCGGGCGAGGAACAGCTCGAGGGCCGCCTGCCCGGACCACCGCTCGTACAGCCCGCGGGCCCCGGTGCCGAGGGCGAGAAAGAGCGCGAGCAGGCACATCGCCACGGTCATCGCCGCCGTGGCGAGGAGCGCCCCGAGGGGACGGCGCAGCAGGTCGAGCACGGCGGCCCGGAGCGACTCGAGCAGGATCCTCACGGCACGAGCCTCCCGCCGACCAGGTGGAGGCGCCTCCCCCCGGAGGCCTCGATCAGCGCCTCGTCGTGGGTGGCGAGGAGCACCGTCGTCCCCCGGGCGTGGGCCTGCCGGAGCAGGTCGAGGATCTCCCGGGAGCGGTCCGGGTCCAGGTTGCCGGTCGGCTCGTCGGCAAGGAGCAGCCGCGGTTCCGGCGCGAGGGCGCGGGCGATCGCCACCCGCTGCTGCTCGCCCCCGGAAAGGGCGAGGGGCCACTCCTCGGCCTTGTGGGCGAGGCCGACCCACTCGAGCACCCGGGCGACCCGCTCCCGCCGCCGGCCCGGCGGCCAGCCGAGGGCCCGCAGCACCAGGGCGACGTTCTCCTCGACCGTGTAGCGGGGCAGCAGCCGGAAGTCCTGGAAGACGATCCCCATCGTCCGGCGGAGCGCCTGCACCCGGCCGCGCCCGAGCCGCCCGAGCTCGACGTCGTCGACGACGACCCGTCCTTCCGTTGCCGTCACTTCCCGGGTGACCAGCCGCAGCAGGGTCGTCTTCCCCGCGCCGGAGGGCCCGGTGACCAGCACGAACTCTCCCCGCTCCACGTGGAAGGTCACGTCGGCGAGGGCCGGTTCGCCCGGCCGGTAGCACTTCGTCACGTGGTCGAAGACGATCACTCGTCCTCCGCCCGGCGTCCGTGCCGCGGCGGGACCCGGACGATCGGGGCCCGCGCGACGTCCTCCTCGTCGTCGTCCCACTCCGCCAGCCGGCGGCGGCGCCGCCGCCGGACCAGCAGGAAGGCCAGGATCGCCAGCCCGGCCATCAGGCCGTTGACCAGCGCCCCCGCCATCATGACCGCGTACCGCAGCCAGCGCGAGAGCACGTGGTCCTTCCAGCGCCGCTCGAGCTCCGCCGGCGTGATCCCGTACGCGAGGGCGAACGCCGCGTCGAAGGGGCGTCCCGCCCGCAGGTGGCCCACCAGGCGGCGAACCGCTCCCGGCGGGGCGTGGTCCTCCGCGTAGGAGACCATGCTGAACGACTGGGCGTAGGCGGCCCGGGCGCGGCGCGACGCCCGGGGCCACCGGTCGCGCAGCTCCGCGAGGGGGATCGGCCTCGAGAAGAGGGCGAGGCGGGCCAGCTCCATCTGGTCCCAGAGGGAGAGGTCCCGTTCGACGACCATCGCGAGGCCCTCGTCGTACCAGTGGGGAACACGGGCACCCCGCGGGACGGCCGCGCCGAGGACCAGGTGGGATCCCTCGTGGGCCAGGAGCCCGGGGAGTTCCCGGTGCGGGTAGATCCCGAGGCGGTCGAGGAAGAGCCAGACCTCCCGCCGGGACGGGATCGCGATCCCCGAGGCCCAGTCCGGTGCGCCGGCGAGCCCGAGGGCCCGGCGTCGCGCCTCGTCCACCGGCAGCCCGGCAAGGACGTGGAGGTCGACCGGCGCCGGCACCGGGAGCTGGAGCCGGCGTCCGACGCGGAAGAGGACGACCGGTGCCTCCTCCGCCAGCTCCCGGGCGACGCCGCGGGAGACGCCCGGCCCGGGGTGGACGCGGACTTCCGGGAAGGCCGGGGACGGGGAGGCGGCGAGGGCGACCGCGAGCAGGAACGCGCTCACCGGCGCTCCTCCCCGGGCGGCCCGAGCAGCTCCCGGAGCACCTCCCGGGCGAGGCGCGGGTCGGCGCGCCCGCCCGACGCCCGGAGCACGTCCCCGACCAGGGGACCGATCACCCCCTCCTTCCCCCGGCGCCAGGCGGCCACCAGCTCCGGTCGCACCGCGATCGCCTCCCGCGCGAGCCCGGCGAGGGCTTCCCGGTCGGCGTGGCGGGCGAGCCCGCGGCGCGCCGCGATCTCCCGCGGATCTCCCCCGTCACGCCGCAGCTCGGCGAGGATCTCCCGGGCGGCGGGGCGGGCGACCTCCCCCGCGCGCACCATGCCGAGGAGGGCGGCGAGGGCGACCGGGGTCAGTCGGCCGGGATCGCCCGGGGGGATCTCCTCGAGGATCCAGGTCGCCGCCTCCGGGCCGGGGGCCCCGGCCCGGACCGTCGCCTCGAGGAAGTCCGCCACCGCCCGCTCCCGGCACAGGAGTTTCGCCCGGCCCGGGGCGATCCCGAGCTCGCGCACGAATCGATCCGCCCGCTCTTCCGGGAGCCCGGGCAGCGCGGCCCGCTCCTCCTCCAGCAGGTCGCGCCCGACGACCAGCGGCGGCAGGTCCGGCTCGGGCAGGTAGCGGTAGTCGGCCTCCCCCTCCTTGCCGCGCATCGCGACCGTCGCGCCCGCCCGCTCGTCCCACCCCCGGGTTTCCCGGGCCACCGCCCGGCCGGCCCGGACCAGCTCCCGCTGGCGGGTGATCTCGTGCTCGAGGGCCCGGCGGACCGACCGGAACGAGTTCAGGTTCTTGATCTCGACGCGGACGCCGTCCGAGCCGTCCCCCGGGTCCAGGGAGACGTTCACGTCGCACCGGAGGGAGCCCGTCTCCGGGTCGGCGTCCGAGACGTCGATCCAGCGGAGCAGGACCCGCAGGTCGCGGAGCCATGCCTCCGCCTCGGCGGGCTCCCGGAACGCCGGCGCGGTGACGATCTCCGCGAGGGGCACCCCGGCCCGGTTGTAGTCGATCCCGACGAGTCCTTCCCCGATCCCCTCGTGGACCAGCCGGGCGGCGTCCTCCTCGAGGTGGATCCGCTCGAGGGGGATCCCGGCGATCACCCCGCCGCGGGCGAGGGGCTCCCGGTACTGGGTCACCTGGTAGCCCTTCGGCAGGTCCGGGTAGAAGTAGTTCTTCCGGTCCCAGCGGGAGACCTCCGCCACCCGCGCTCCCGCCGCCAGCGCGAGGCGGACCCCGAGGCGCACCGCCCGCTCGTTGGGCACCGGGAGGATGCCGGGGTAGCCCAGGCAGACCGGGCAGACGGCGGTGTTCGGCGGGACGCCGTCCACCACGGGACACGGGCAGAACAGCTTCGACCGGGTCCGCAGCCGGGCATGCACCTCGAGCCCGATCACCGCCGGGGGTTCCCGCATGGCCCGGCGAGGATAGCACCGCCCCCGCGGGGCGCCGGGGAGCGCGGCTTGCCGCCCGGGGGCCCGCGCCGCTAGCATGGCCTCCCCTTTCCGCCGGCCTCCCCGGCCGGCCCGAGGTGTTTCATGCCGACCCGTGTCCGCCCCCTGTTCGCCTGCCTGCTGGCCCTGTCCCTCGTCGCTCCCCTCGCCGCGCTCCCGGCCCGCGCGGGAAAGCTCGCGGACCTCCCGTGGATCACCAGCATCCCCCAGGAGATCCGCTCCGGGATCCGCTCGGCCCTGTGGAAGGAGAGCAACGAGATCACCAAGGAGAAGAACGCGGCCGGCAAGCGGTTCATCCGCCTGTACGCGAACGAGTTCGTCGAGTTCGAACCCGACGGTCGTCCCGCCAGCTACGTGACGATCCAGAAGTGCCTCGAGGACCGGATGGTCACCGAGCGCTGGAAGTACGTCTTCGAGAAGAAGGGGCGGGACTGGGAGATCGTCGACCGCCGAAAGGTCGCCGAGGTCGACGACGCGTACCCGACCCTCCTCGAGGAACCGGACCACGCCCGGGCCGCCAGGGGATTCGACTTCCAGCACGACCTGTTCTCGCTCCACTTCGACGGCGGAAGCGGGATCGTCCGGCGCCACGGGAAACACGCGGACGCCTTCGCGGTGGCCGGCAGCGGGCACGTCACGCTGAAGCCCCTCGACGACTACGAGAAGATCTTCTTCGAGCGGTCCCTGGGCGCGGAAACGCTGGACGACGACATCGAGGCGGTCGAGCTGGAATTCCATCCGCTCGACGAGGAGAAGTACCTCGCCCTCGTCGGCTGGACTCCCGCGGCCGTCCGGGAGCCGGGCGGCGGGCCGGTGGACAGCGGGCATCGCTCGATCCTGCAGCGGATCTACAACGAGGAAACGCGGGACCAGGACAAGCGGCGGTACACGCCCTCGTTCTACTCGCCCTACGCCCAGGACGCCTACCGGGGCTACTTCGCCTTCCGCGTGAAGACGAAGCACCACGGCTGGATCGTCTACGCCTACCGCCCGTGGGCGATCCGGCAGATCACGGCCTACCGGGAGAAGAAGGGCGCCGGGCTGCAGGGCAAGGGGAAGGAATACGACACGCTCCTCAGCATCTACGACCCCGAGACGCGCAAGCTGCCGCGGATCGTCCGCGAACACCGGCGGGGCATCCGCTGGACGGACCCGTACCGCTACGAGGCGATGTTCGACATCGACTCCGACCGGTTCGACGCCCGCATCGACGTGGATACCGTGATCCTCCGGGATACCGGCGAGCTCACCTTCCGGATCGCCGGCAACCCGAAGGTCCACTTCGTCAAGGACGGCGCGGGTCGCGAGCTGGTCTTCACCCCGTACCCGAGCGACTGGAAGGAACAGAAGTTCGGCGAGGAGAACGCCAACGCCTGGCGCGTCCTCTTCCCGGAACCGCTGCGGAAGGGGCAGCGCCTCCACCTGACGATCTCCTATTCCTCGCCGGACATCGTGCGGAAGGTCGACGAGGGATTCTGGTACATCCAGCGGGGCGGCTTCCTCCCCTTCGCCGGCACGCTCTCCGACCCGGCGTTCATGCACTTCGTGATCCGGAGCAAGGACGACTACCAGCACGTCTCCGTCGGCTCGAAGATCTCCGAGGAGACCGTCGACGGGTACCGCTACAGCGAGTGGGGGGCCGACCACACGTTCAACTTCCCGACGCTGATCATCGGCAAGTACTACGACCCGGTGGAGATGGAGGCGGACGACGTCCACCTGGTCGGATACATGACGAAGAGCTTCCGGGGCGACCCGAGCGCCGGCATCGTCAGCCTGCCCACGCCGACCCGCAAGGCGATGATTCCCCAGGTGGAACAGGCGGCGAACAGCATCCGGATCTTCAGCCGCATGTTCGGGATCCCCTACCCGTTCCGGGACCTGAAGCTGGTCGGAACCCCCGCCCAGTTCGGCTCCGCCCAGTCGCCTTCCTCGATCGTCTACGTCGGCGAGCTCTTCTTCTGGCCCAAGCAGTTCGTCGCCAACTGGATGCGGGCCAACCCGAACGAGTTCGCCGGCACCGTCGCCCACGAGGTTTCCCACCAGTGGTGGGGCGGCCTCGTCTCGAACATCTCGCAGTACCACTACTGGTTCGTCGAGACCCTCGCCCAGGTGAGCGAGGCCCTGCACGACGAGATCATCAAGCCGGGCGAGGGCTACCAGCTCCAGCTCGAGCAGTGGCGGGACAAGGCCCTCCAGGCCGACTGGCAGTGCTCGGTGCAGGATGCGCCGATCCGGCCCCACGACTTCATCGGGTACACGAACCTCGTCTACTACAAGGGACCCTACGTGATCCACATGCTGGGCGAGTACTTCGGGCACACGAAGCTGCGGCAGTTCCTCAAGAACCTCGCCACCAGCCACGCCGAGGACCTGATCTCGACGACCGAGCTCCAGCAGGTGGCCGAGCGGACCTTCGGCACGAACCTCGAGTGGTACTTCGACCAGTGGATCCGCAACGTCGGCTATCCCGAGGTCCACTACAGCATCTCGTCCCCCCGGAAGTCCGAGGACGGCAAGAGCTGGCTCGTCGACGTCAAGCTGCACCAGGACATCATGTACCGGGGCAGGCCGATGCCGGGCCGCTGGTTCAGGAACCTGCTCGTTCCCTTCCGCGTGACGCCGAGCGAGGGCGAGCCGTTCATCCAGAAGGTCCTGATGAAGGGACCGGACGACACCCGGACCCTCCGCTTCGACTCGAAGCCGAGGAAGATCGAGATCAACCCGGACAACCGGATGTACATCGTCACGAAGAAGATGTGACGATCCCGGCGATCCGTCGCACGGTGCCCCGGGGACTCCGCGCCCCGGGGCACGTCGGTTCCGGCGGGGAGAATCAGCCGGCGACCCGGCGGAATGCCTGCCCGCCACCCTCGCCGCGGTGAACCTCGAACTCGGTGTTCGAGCCCCCGACGAGGACGATGGTCGGCCGCCAGGAGCGGGCCTCCTCCTCGTCGAGGTCGACGTAGGCGGCGACGATCACGCGGTCACCCGGGCGGACCAGGTGGGCGGCGGCCCCGTTGGCGCAGCAGTCTCCCTTCCCCCGGGGACCGGGGATCAGGTAGGTGGCCAGCCGCGACCCCCGGGTGACGTTGTAGATCTCCACCCGCTGCCAGGGGAGCAGTCCCGCCGCGTCCATCAGGTCCTCGTCGAGGGTGAGGCTGCCCTCGTACTCCAGGTCCGCGTCGGTGACGATCACCCGGTGCACCTTCGCCTGCAGGAACGACCTCTTCATGACGGCTGCTCCCCGCCGCGCCTCGGCGGCTTCACGATGACGTTGTCGATCAGCCGGGTGTCCCCCAGCCAGGCCGCGAGGGCGACCAGGACCGGCCGGTCGATCCGGTCGACCGGCTGCAGGTCGTCCTCGTCCACGACGGCGACGTAGTCCACCCGGACCCGCGGTTCCCCGGCGAGCACCTCCCGCACCTCCCGCTCCACCCGGGCGGCATCGGTCTCCCCCTCGTCCTCGACCAGCGTCCGCGCCCGCTCGAGCGCCCGGTGGAGCGCGGTGGCGGCCGCCCGGTCCTCCGGGGAGAGGTAGGCGTTCCGCGAGGAGAGGGCGAGCCCGTCGGGCTGGCGGACCGTCTCGCAGACGACCAGTTCCACGTCGACGTTCAGGTCGCGGACCATCCGCCGCACGATGATCGCCTGCTGGGCGTCCTTCTGCCCGAACAGGGCGAAGTGGGGCCGCACGATGTTCAGCAGCTTGAGGACCACCGTGCAGACGCCCCGGAAGTGCCCCGGCCGGGACGCCCCCTCGAGGACCGACGAGAGTCCCTCGACCTCGACCCAGGTGCGGAACCCCGGCGGGTACATGTCCTCCGCCTCGGGGGCGAAGACGTAGTCGACCCCCTCGGCGATGCAGAGGTCGGCGTCGCGCGCCAGGTCCCGCGGGTAGCGCTCGTAGTCCTCCCGCGGCCCGAACTGGGACGGGTTGACGAAGATCGACACGACGACGATGTCGGCCAGGTCCCGTGCGCGGCGCACCAGGCTGAGGTGCCCGTCGTGCAGCGCCCCCATCGTCGGGACCAGCGCGATCTTCTTTCCCCGGCCCCGCTTCTCGCGGCTGATCTCCCGCATCAGGGAGACCCGGCGGATCAGTTCCATCCCCCGCCCTCCCGCGCGACCCTGCGGGTCCCGAGGCCCAGGGCCGCCGCCGTCTCCCGGGGCAGCCGGTAGCTCTCTTCCCGGGAGGGGAACTCGCGCGATCGCACGTCGTCGGCGAAGCGACGCACGGCCTCCACCGCCGCCGCGTGCAGGTCCGCGTACCGGCGCACGAACCGGGGTGGCGGCCCCGGGGTCAGCCCCAGCAGGTCGTGGATCACCAGCACCTGGCCGTCGCACCCGGCGCCCGCCCCGATCCCGATCGTCGGCACCGGCACGCGCTCCGTGACGAGGGCCGCGACCCGGGCCGGTACCCCCTCGAGGACCAGCAGGAAGATCCCCGCCTCGACCAGCGCCTCCGCGTCCGCGAGGAGCCGCTCCACCTCGCGGAGCGCGCGGCCCTGGACCCGGTAGCCTCCCATCCGGAGCAGCGACTGGGGCGTGAGGCCGAGGTGGCCGACCACCGGGATCTCGGCGTCGACCAGGGCGCGCACGACCTCGACCCGGTTGCGGCCGCCCTCCAGCTTGACCGCCTCGGCTCCTCCCTCGCGCACCAGGCGACCGGCGGCGAGGACCGCGTCCCGGGGACCGGTGTGGTAGGTCAGGTACGGCATGTCCACGACCACCAGGGGGGACGGCCGGGCCCTCGACACCGCGGCCGCGTGGCGGACCATGTCGTCCAGCTCGACGCCGAGCGTGTCGTCCATCCCGAGGACGACCATGCCGAGGGAATCGCCGACCAGGACGAGGTCGACCCCGGCCTCGTCGGCGATCCGGGCCGTCGGGGCGTCGTAGGCGGTCACCATCACCAGGGGATCTCCCCCCTTGCGGGCCCGCACGTCGGGCACGGTGACCTTGCGGGGAGAGGCGCCCTGCGGCGCCCCGGGGGGACGTGCGCTCATCGGTGTCCTCCTCTCTCCCCGCCGCCCGGGGGCGGTCGAGGGATGGGGACCTCGTTCGTCGCTGACGCGCCGGGCCCGCGGTCCATCCGGTCCCTCGCGGGGTACCGGTGGTACCCGGCACCGGCAGCCTAGCAGCCCCGTTCCCGGGGGGCAACGGGGACGTTACGAAAACAAACCAGCACGTAAGCCGAAGGATCAGCCCCGCGACGACACCGGCGTGTAGTACTCGATCCCACCGCGCCGGTCCATGCCGAGGATCCGGGAGAGCAGGTCGTCGAGGTCGGTGTCCTCGTGAACCGGGTCGATCTCGTTGGTGTCGACGACGAGGAGGGGCGGGCCGTTCCAGCGGAAGAAGAAGTCGTCGAAGGCGCGGACGACCTCCGAGAGGTATTCCTCGGAGATCCGGCGCTCGATCTCCCGCCCGCGCTCGGCGATCCGGGCCCGGAGGGTGGGCACCCGCGCCTGGAGGTAGACGACCACGTCGGGGCGCGGCACCTGGGGGCGGAGCAGCCGCCAGAGCTGCTCGTAGGTGGCGAACTCCTCGTCCTCGAGGGCCAGGGACGCGAACAGCCGGTCCTTGTCGAACAGGTAGTCGGAGACGACCCACGGCCGGAACAGCTCGACCTGCCGCACGTCGCGCAGCTGCCGGTGGCGCGCCAGGAGGAACCACACCTGGGCCGGGAAGGCCGAGCCCTGCCGGTCCCGGTAGAACGCCTCGAGGAACGGGTTGTCCGTCGGCTCGAGGACCAGGCGGGCCTCGAGGCGCTCGGCGATCCGCCGGGCGAGGGCGGTCTTGCCCACCCCGATCGGCCCCTCGAGGGCGATCCAGCGCGGCCGCGCTTCCGGCGTCACCATCCGGGCGTCCTCCTGCAGAGAGCGGGGATCTTACCCCACCCGGGCCCGAGATCGTCGAGCAGCACGCGGAGGAACGGCCGGTCGGGAAGGGCCGGGTGCGGGACGATCAGCCGGCCGGTCCGGATCCGCCGGTTCCCCCAGGTGAGCACGTCCACGTCCAGGGTCCGCGGTCCCCAGCGTTCGCGCCGCACGCGGCCCGCCGCCGCCTCCACCGCCTGGCAGGCGCGGAGAAGCTGCCCGGGGGAGAGGGAGATCCCGGCGAGGGGCGCCGCCAGGAGCTGGTTGAGGTACGGGCCCTGGCCCGGTGGGCCCCCGATCGGCTCCGTCTCCAGCACGCGGCTCGCCCGGGTCCAGGGAAACCCGGAGGCACGCAACCGCTGCCGGGCCAGGGCGAGGAAGCCCTCCCGGTCCCCGAGGTTCGAGCCGAGGGAAACCACGGCGAAGAGCCCGGCGTCCACGGTTTGACACCCCCTTTTCCGCCAGCGTATCCTCCGCGCCGCCCTCCCGCCCCCCGGGGGCGCCCGGCCCGCTCGCCGGGTTCCAACCACGGAGGACGATCGATGCCGAGCCGGCAGTCCAGCGCGAAGAAGACGATTCCGTCGCGGCAGGAGACCTTCCGGAGGGCGCTCGCCGCCTACGAGAAGGCGATGAAGATCTTCGTCGGCAAGGGCGATCCGGGCAAGGCCCGGGACGCCTTCCGCGCCTTCCTCGACGAGTGGAAGGACGAGCGAACCGTCTCGGAGCTGGTCGACCGGGCCCGGGTGCACCTCGCCGCCTGCGAGGCCCGGCTCGCGCCCCCGCCCCCCGACCCGGAAACCGCCGAGGAAATCCTCCTGGCCGCGGTGATGGCGGTCAACCGGGACGATCGCCCCGAGGCCGAGCGGCTGCTGGCGGCCGCGGAGGCGGCGGGCGCCCCGGCGGCCCGGGTCGCGTGGCTGCGGGCGAGCCTGCATGCCCGGGCGGGCGAGGGAGCCGAGGCCCTCGAGCAGCTCCGCCGGGCGATCGCGGCCGACGGCGAGCTGCGCTTCCTCGTGCTCCAGGAGGAGGAGTTCCGCGCCCTCCGGGAGATGGAGGGCTTCGCCGAGCTGATCGAGCCGCCGAAGAAGAAGGACGAGGAACCCGGCGAGGGAGACTCCTGAGATGGCCGCCCCGGCCGCGGTGATCCTCGCCGCCGGCGAGGGAAAGCGGATGAAGTCGGGCCGGGCGAAGGTCCTCCACGAGGTCCTCGGCCGGAGCCTCGTCGGCCACGTGGTCCACCGGGCCCTCTCCGCGGGAGCGTCACCGGTCGTGGTGGTCGTCGGCGTCCAGGGGGACGCGGTGCGACGTCACCTCGAGGAACGGTTCCCCGGGGCCCCCCTGGAGTTCGTCGTCCAGGAGGAGCGCCGCGGGACCGCGGATGCCGTCCGTCGCGCCGTCCCCGCGCTGCGGAGGTTCCGGGGTGACGTCTTCCTGCTCTGTGGCGATGTCCCCGCCCTGCCGGTGCGGGCCCTCCGCGACCTGCTCCGCCACCACCGGCGGCGGCAGGCGTCGCTCACGATCCTCACGGCCGAGCTGGACGACCCGACCGGGTACGGACGGATCGTCCGCGACGCCCGGGGCCGGGTGACGGCGATCGTCGAGCACCGGGACGCCTCGCCGGAGCAGCGCCGGATCCGGGAGATCAACTCCGGCACCTACTGCGCCCGCTGGCCGGACCTGGCCGGGGTCCTCGACCGCATCCGGGCGGACAACGCCCAGGGGGAGTACTACCTGACCGACGCGGTCCGGGAACTGATCGCCGACGGGAAGACGGTCGTCGCCCGGGTCCACCCGGTCCCCGGAGAGGTGGAGGGGATCAACTCCCGGCGCCAGCTCGCGGCGGTGGCGGCCATCCTCCGCGACCAGGTGAACGGCCGCCTGATGGACGGCGGCGTCACGATCCTCGACCCGGCCACCACCTGGATCGACGACACGGTCCGGGTCGGCCGGGACACGGTCATCCACCCGGGCGTCACCCTCGAGGGCACGACCCGGATCGGCCGGGGCGTGACCATCAGGTCCGGCTGCCGCCTCGCGGGCACGCGGGTCGGTGACGGCACCACGGTGCTCGACCATGTCGTGGCCACGGACGCGAGGATCGGGACCTCCTGCTCCGTCGGCCCGTTCACGCACCTGCGGCCCGGCACCGACATCCGGAAGGGCTGCAAGGTCGGGAACTTCGTCGAGATCAAGAAGTCGGTGCTCGGGGAGGGCACGAAGGCGAGCCACCTCAGCTACCTCGGGGACGCGACCCTCGGCCGGGGGGTCAACGTGGGCGCCGGAACGATCACCTGCAACTACGACGGCGAGAAGAAGCACCCGACGATCCTCGAGGACGGCGTCTTCATCGGGTCGGACACCCAGCTGGTCGCGCCCGTCCGGGTCGGCAAGGGGGCCTACGTGGGGGCCGGCGCGACGGTGACCCACGACGTCCCGCCCGGCGCCCTCGCGATCAGCCGCGCCCCCCAGAAGAACATCGAGGGCTGGGTCGAGCGGCGGAAGCAGCGCAAGGGCGGTCGGAGCAAGAAGAAGAAGAAGAAGTAGCGGCTGCCCTTCCCCCTTCCTGGCCGCATATTAGACTCCGCCGGGACCCCGGGGCCGCCGCCCCGGGGCGGGAGGGACCATGTGCGGAATCGTCGGGTACGTCGGGAAGCGGAACGCCGCGCGGATCCTGGTGGACGGCCTCAAGCGGCTGGAGTACCGGGGCTACGACTCCGCCGGGATCGCCCTGGTCGACGGGGACCGCCTGGTCCTCCGGCGGGCGGCCGGCAAGCTCCGTGACCTCGAGGAAGTCCTCGAGAAGGACCCGGTACCCGGCAGCGGCCACGGGATCGGCCACACCCGGTGGGCGACCCACGGCCGGCCGACCGAGGAGAACGCCCACCCCCACAGGGACCCGGCGGAGCGCGTCGTCGTCGTGCACAACGGGATCATCGAGAACTACCTCGAGCTCAAGCAGGAACTGCTGGCCGAGGGGAACGCGTTCCGCTCGGAGACCGACTCCGAGGTGATCGCCCACCTGGTCGCCCGGGAACGGGCACGCACCGGTTCCCTCGAGGAGGCGGTTCTCGCGGTCCTGCCCCGCCTCTCCGGCATCTGGGCGTTCTGCGCGATCTCCCTGGACGACCCGGGCAAGATCGTCGGCGCGCGCCTGGGCCCCCCGCTGATCGTCGGGCTCGGCGAGGGGGAGAACCTCCTCGCCTCGGACCTGACGGCCCTTCTCGACCACACCCGCGACGTGGTCTTCCTCGAGGACGACGAGGTCGTCGTGGTCACGGCGGACGGCATCCGCCTGCTCGACACCGGCGGAAAGGAGAAGCAGCCCCGGGTGCAGAAGATCGCCTGGGACCCGATCCTCGCGGAGAAGGGCGGGTTCAAGCACTTCATGCTCAAGGAAATCCACGAGCAGCCGCGGGCGGTCAACGAGACGCTCGCCGGGCGAATCTCGCTGGACGAGGGAGAGGTGCACTTCTCCCCCGAGGAGTTCCCCCTTTCCGACGAGGACCTCGCGGCGATCGAGCGGGTCCATTTCGCCGCGTGCGGCACGTCGTGGCACGCCTGCCTCGTCGGCAAGTTCTACCTGGAAGCCCTCGCCCGGGTGCCCACCGAGGTCGACTACGCCTCCGAGTTCCGCTACCGCGATCCGCTGGTGAACGACACGACCCTGATGGCCATCGTCACCCAGTCCGGGGAGACCGCGGACACGCTGGCCGCCCTCCGGGAAGCGAAGGCCCGGGGCGCCCGCTCGGTGGCGATCTGCAACGTCCTCGGGTCGACGGCGACCCGGGAGGCGGACGGCACGATCCTGACCCACTGCGGGCCGGAGATCGGGGTGGCGTCGACGAAGGCGTTCACGGCCCAGCTGATCGCCCTCTACCTGATGGCGCTGCGCCTCGGGCGCGCCCGGGGGCACCTCTCGGCGGACGACGTCCGCGAGCACCTCGCCGCCCTCGCCCGGGTTCCCTCGTGGATCGACCGGATCCTGGAGGGAGACGACGAGATCCAGCCCCTCGCCCGGGCGTTCAAGGACGCGACCGACTTCCTCTACCTGGGACGGGGCCTCAACTACCCGATCGCCCTCGAGGGCGCCCTGAAGCTCAAGGAGATCTCCTACATCCACGCGGAGGGCTACCCGGCGGGCGAGATGAAGCACGGTCCGATCGCCCTGATCGACGACACGCTGCCCGTGGTCGCCCTCGCCCCCCGGGACGCGGTCTACGACAAGATGCTGGGAAACATGGAGGAGGTGAAGGCCCGGGGCGGGACCCTGATCGCGGTGACCACGGAGGGGAACGAGGACCTCGCCGAGAAGGCCGACCACGTGCTCACCGTTCCCGGGGCGCCGCCCCTCGTGATGCCGATCCTCCTCGCGGTCCCGCTCCAGCTCCTCGCCTACCACATCGCCCTGCTCCGGGGCTGCGACGTCGACCAGCCGCGGAACCTCGCCAAGAGCGTGACGGTGGAGTAGGCTCTGCGGGTTCCCTGGGAGGGACCCCGTGAACCGCCTCCAGCAGGCCTGGCACGACTGGACCGCCCGGCTGCTCGCCCTGCGCCCGGGGGAGAGCACCGCGTCCTGGCTCCTGCTGGTGGCCGCGGTGGTCGGCGCCCTCGCCGGCCTCGCCTCCTGGGGGTTCCGGGAGTCGATCGAGATCGTCCGCTTCGTGGCCTTCAGCCTGCTCCCGGGCCTGCTCGGCGACGGGACGCCTCCCCTGTGGCTGGTCGTCGTCCCCCCGGCGGTCGGCGGCCTGCTCGTCGGCCCGCTCGGGATCCTCTTCCCGGACGCCGCCCGGGGGCACGGCGTTCCCGAGGTGATCGAGAAGGCCGTGGTCGGGGGAGGGCGCATCCGGTCGCGGACCGCCCTCGTTCGGACCGTC
>Ga0256914_1001684_pt1 | contig 19425 bp, 20 predicted proteins | sample HulkmetaG_FD_191571 | JGI IMG/M metagenome (GOLD analysis project Ga0256914, IMG submission 191571) | Hydrothermal chimney microbial communities from Main Endeavour vent field at the Juan de Fuca Ridge, Pacific Ocean - Hulk | ecosystem: Environmental > Aquatic > Marine > Hydrothermal vents ... | reverse complement strand
TGTTATCATAAAATCGCAATATCTGTATGTAGATATAAAATCTTTTAAAAAAAGTTCCAAACTCTTTTGAAGAAGGATAGATTTACAGGCAACGGCAACTTTCATTTTTTACCCTTATAGAGGATTAGTTAGAAAATATTACCAAAATTTAGTAAAAACAATCCTTATTTACAGGTGAGAATTTTTATGACTACTGCAAAAAATTAATGAGACAGTAATGAAAAAGGTTTCTGAAAATATCCTTTCTATGAGAGATGATTTTGAGAATACGGTTTATATTGTATATATAAATCCAAGTTGTGAGTATATATTTGAAAAGTTACCGTATCGGTTAATTTTCCAGGAGCATATTCAAAAAGAGGATTTTAAAGTTAAAATATATTCTTTGACAAAAAAGAAGAAGTGACTTTGGCTTTTTGCCGTCACTTTTTCTTTATTCACACTCTTTTATACCCAATCTCTCTAAAAGCAGGTCGAAAAATTTTCCGCTTTCTCTGTCATAGTCATCTTGAAATTCCAGATAAAGAGCGCATTTTTCAGGATCAGCAGGATCACAGTTTTCTATAATTTCCGGATTTAATTCGGTCTCTTTTTTTACCTCTTCGATCTTTTTTAGTATCTCTTCTTTTAACTCTTTGTGATTGCTGTAATCCAAAAGTAAACCGGTATATCTCTCTTCAAATCTTATGTTTGCTTTTATATCTTTGCAGTTTGTCATTTTTGGGTTCCTTTAAAATTTTTGGGAGATATTTTATCTAAAAAATACTTTTATTTTACTGTAAGAAGGAAAAAAATTCCTTCTTAATTATATCAGTGGTTGAAGTGAGCCGTCTTTGTATTTGATTGAAGGAATCCCGTTGATCTTTTTGACATCTCCTAGTTTTTGATTGTCTTTGGAAATCGTTCCGGTTATATTTTTGTTTTCATCCATTTTTGTATCAAATTTGATGGAATCCTGGTTGGTAAAATGAAGATCAAAAGATGTTATTTTTTCATTTGTGTAATCAATTCCCACTTCTCCCTCTGCATTTATGGCTCTGTTACCGATGGAAGATTGTGTTTCCACTTTTACTCTATCTGCGTTTAGATATTCGATATATGCAGATATGGCTCTTGTATCGTTGAGAACTTTAAGATCTCCTGCCAGTTTCAAAATATATGGTGCGGGATTTGTTTTGTTAACTTTGGAAAAATCTATATTATCAAAATCTTTTAAGTCAAGTTCTATATCTCCGTTAAATTCTGTTTTGCTTTGGGTGTTTTTTACCGTGCCTTTAAATTTACTTTGGGTTGGCAGAAAATGATCATTTTTGGCATAAGTGGAGTTTTGTTTATATTTTAAAAGATCTAAAATTCCATCTATCTCATACTCTTTTATTCTGGCACTCAGATTGACAGTTTGGGGTTGAGCACTTTTGATATCATTTTCATTTATAAAAACAGTTATATCGGAAGAGTTTATAGTTATATCAAAAGACGGCTCTTCTTCGTATAGGGTTTTTGCTTCGCCGGAAATTTGTAATCTTAATTTATTGTCCTCTTTTTTCAAAACAGTAACAACAGTATCTATCTTTTCCAAATTTTTAACATCATCGTTTACATAACTCTCTTTTGCAGATGGAAGTTCTCCGCTTATTTTGTACTCTTTGTCCTCTTTGATTTTTACGATACCTTCAAATATCTCTTTGGAATTGTCGATAGTGTATCTCCACTCGTTGTCATCACTTTTATCCACTGTTAGATTCATTGCCTCTTTTGAATCTTTTATAAAAAAATCTTCCGATTTGGAAGATGAATTTTCATCAACGGCTTTTTTTATCAGTTTTGCTATCTGGATTTGAGAAAAGATGGTATAGTCTGTTACGGGAGCCAAATACTCTTTTACTCTTTGTTGGAAATTTTTTAACTCTTTTTTCAAAATACCTTCGTGATTTTTATCCTTATAGTCGATAATCAAAACGGCATCTTTTTTCAGATCCCTTATCATGTTTTTTGCAAGTTCTATATCATCTTTTGTATCTTCGTCCACATCAATATTATAGACTTCATCATCATCTATGGCTTTTATCAAAGCTGTGAAAAGAATATAGTAAAGAAGATTTTCTCTTAAACCTCTTGCTGTTTTGGAGCGTGGAGATATATAACCTTTTTGCATATCTTCTTCTATTTTTGCAAGAAACTCTTTTTCCGATATCCCTTGATCTTTTGCCGCTTTTTGTATTGCTTTTAGGATAGACTGATAATTATAGGAGTAGGGGTTGCTTTTTATCGGGTCTATACCTCCAAAAAGCTGAGAGACTGCTCTTTTGCTTTTGTGGATGTTTTTTGATGTCATTCCCCCAAATACTCCCGTCATACTGTTTACCATCTCTCCCAAAGGAGTTATGTTGATGATATTTTCTTTGTTTCCGCCTGTTACATTTTCAGCAACTTTTACCATTTCTCCCGCCGGACATTCAGCTTCCATACCGTTTATTACTATTTTGGAATTTTCACCGCATACAAGTTCTACCTGAACAGGACCGTCATAGTGTCCGATATTTATCGAATAGTGTCCGTTTTTATCGGTAACTCCCCCTCCCAATTTATGTCCCATCGGATCTGTTACGATAATTTGTCCGTTGATTACCGGTTTACTCACTATATCACCGGAAATGACAGTATCTTTCATAGATTCTGCCGTCTGGGTTACAGGATTGTCTGTAATTGCACTTCCCAAAACAGTATCTCCTGCACCTCCGCCGCCGCATCCGGTTAAAAAAAGGATGCCCATTATAGATACAGTGATAATTTTCTTTAAATATTTCATTATTTTTATCCTTTGGTTGAAATAATTTATCAATTTTAGGAATGTTACCATAAGTAATTTAAACAAAAATTATTTAATTAATAGTTATTATATTTATAATGATTTTGTATCAAATCGTAGCACATGATTATAAAAGAGTAAAAAAAGAGATTTTTATACCGTTTATCTATTCATTTAATTTTCCTTTTTCTTTTATTGTGGTAAAATTTCGCAATTTCAAAACCCGGAGAAAGGAGAGCGGATGTTAGATATAAGTTTCGGATTGATGCTTATGACTGCTATTTTGTTTATTATACTTATCTATTTACTAAACAAGATGGTTTATATACCATTGCTTGATTATGTAAAGAGAAGAGATGAATTGATAGCCGAAGATCTTAAAAATGCTTCAAATATGGATGGAAGTATTAATGAGTACAAGAAAGAGGCACACGATGTTATCACAAGTGCAAAAGCTGAAGCTGCAAAGATAAAAGAGAGTGCCATCTCAAAGATTAAAGAGCAGATGCAGGATAAAATCGAAAGGAAAAAGAGTCTTTTGGAGGATAAATATTCTGCTTTCTTAAAAGAGTTGGATGATGAGAAAAAAGCTCTCAAAGACAATTTGCTTTCACAATTGCCACAATATCAAGAAAATATCAAAAGTAAAATAAGTCAATTATAAGGAGGGGGTATGAAGAGAAAAACAGTTTTTTTAACAGCTTTGTTGTTACCGATCCTTGTGTTTGCTTCCGGCGGAGAAGCTCATGAAGGAACGGATATAGTAAGTAGGACAATCAACTTTTTGATTTTTGCCGCTATATTATACTATCTTATAGCCAAACCTCTTAAAGAGTTTTTTGTAGGCAGAAGAGAAGAGATTGCCTCAAGGTTGGAATCTGTCCAAAAAAAAGTTCAAGATACCAAAGTTTTAAAAGAGGAAGCTTTAAAAGAGCTTGAAGAAGCAAAAGCAAATGCAAAATCTTTGGTGGAAACAGCTCATAAAGAGGTAGAACTTTTAAGTGAGAAATATAAAAAGGATTTTGAACTTGAACTTAAAAATCTGGAAAAAGGGTATGAAGAGAGAATGGAAATAGAAAGACGCAAATCTGTCAGAGATTCTGTTTCTGAAATCTTAAACGAACTTTTCAAAGATGGCGGAATCAAACTTGACGAAAACAGTTTGGTCAATATCCTTTTGAAAAAGGCAGCATAATATGGATACACAGATTGCAAAAAAATATGTAAAAGCTCTTCTGAAAGCTTTAAGCCAAAAGGAGACAGAGGAGCTGTTTAAAGGTTTAAACAGATTGGTTTTGGCGTTTGAAGATCATAAATTCAAAGATATATTGCTCTCTCCTGATATATCCAAAAGCCAAAAAGAGGAGTTTATACTTTCATCTTTACAAACGAAAGATAAAAAGATAGAAAACTTTGTAAAACTTTTGGTTTCTCACAAAAGGCTAATGGATATTCCTGCGATTGCCGGTGAATTGGATTATCAGCTTTCACTCAGAAAAAATGAATTCAAGGGTTTGATTATCAGTAATTTTAAAATGAAAGAGCCTCAAATCAAAAAATTGGAGCAGACATTTAGCAAAAAGTTTAACTCAACTATCAAATTGGAAAACAGGATTACCGACTATCCGGGTGTAAAAGTAGAGATCGGTGCTTTAGGCGTTGAGGTTGGTTTGTCACAGGACAGATTAAAAGCTCAATTAACAGAACATATTCTCAAAGCTATTTAATAACTATATAAATAACTAATAAATAATGTGAAGGAGTAATTAGTGGGTGCTAAGATAAATGCTGATGAAATTAGTTCAATTTTAAAAGAACGAATTGAAAATTTTGAACTAAGTGTAGATATAGAAGAGACTGGAAAAGTTATCTCTTTTGGAGACGGGGTTGCTTCTGTTTATGGCTTAAACAATGTTATGGCCGGTGAAATGGTTGAGTTTGAAAACGGTGAAAGAGGAATGGCTCTAAACCTTGAAGAGACAAGTGTCGGTGTTGTTGTTCTTGGAAAAGGAGAGGGCGTAAAAGAGGGAACTTCCGTTAAAAGACTCGGAAGACTTTTAAAAGTTCCAGTAGGTGAGAATGTTGTCGGAAGAGTTGTAAACGCTCTTGGAGATCCGATAGACGGAAAAGGTCCTATTGAGGCTACGGAATACAGATTTGTTGAGAGAAAAGCTCCCGGTATTATGGCGAGAAAATCGGTTCATGAGCCTCTTCAAACAGGTTTGAAAGCCATCGATGCCCTTGTTCCTATCGGTAGAGGACAAAGAGAGCTTATCATCGGAGACAGACAAACAGGTAAAACTACCGTTGCGGTAGATACAATCATCAACCAAAAAGGACAGGATGTTACCTGTATCTATGTCGCCATAGGGCAAAAACAGTCAACAGTTGCCCAGGTTGTTAAAAAACTCGAAGAGCATGGCGCTATGGATTATACAGTAGTTGTAAATGCAGGTGCGAGTGATGCGGCTACGCTTCAGTTTTTGGCTCCGTACTGCGGTGTAACGATGGGAGAGTATTTCAGAGATAACGGCAGACATGCTCTTATCATCTATGATGATCTCTCAAAACATGCTGTAGCTTACAGAGAGATGTCTTTGATTTTAAGAAGACCTCCGGGAAGGGAAGCATACCCTGGTGATGTTTTTTATATTCACTCAAGACTGCTTGAGAGAGCTGCAAAACTAAATGATGATTTGGGTGCTGGTTCATTGACTGCTCTTCCTATCATCGAAACTCAGGCGGGTGATGTTTCTGCTTATATTCCTACAAATGTTATCTCCATTACGGACGGTCAGATTTTCCTTGAAACTGATCTTTTCAACTCAGGTATCAGACCTGCTATCAATGTCGGTTTGTCCGTATCAAGGGTTGGAGGTAGTGCGCAAATCAAAGCGACCAAACAGGTTTCTGGAACTTTGAGACTTGATCTTGCACAGTACAGAGAGCTTCAGGCATTTGCCCAGTTTGCATCTGATCTTGATGAGAGCAGTAGAAATCAGCTTGAAAGAGGTCAAAGAATGGTAGAGGTTCTTAAACAGCCTCCTTATTCTCCGCTTCCTATCGAGAAACAGGTTGTGATTATATATGCCGGTGCAAAAGGCTTTTTGGATGATATTCCGGTTTTGGATATTACCAAATTTGAAGCCGAACTATATCCGTTTGTAGAGGCAAAATATCCTGAAATTTTGGAAAAAATAAGAAGTAAAAAGAAAATTGACGATGAGATAGAGGATCTATTGAAAAAGGCTTTAAATGATTTTAAAGCTACTTTTGTCGTAAAATAAGGTTAAAAAATGGCGAATTTAAAAGATATCAGAAGAAAGATAAAAAGCGTTAACAATACTCAAAAGACAACAAGAGCCATGAAACTTGTTTCTACTGCCAAACTCAAAAGAGCCGAGCAGGTGGCGAAAAGATCTCGTGAGTATGCTTTGAAAATCAACGAAGTTCTCTCTGAAATCGCTTATAAAATCAACCAATTTAAAGTGGGAGGAGTTCAAGGAAGATTTTTTGAAAAAAATGATACTCCCGCCAAAGTTGATATTTTGTTTATTACGGCAGACAAAGGCTTGTGCGGCGGTTTTAATATCCAGACGATAAAAACCGTCAATACTCTGTTACAGGAGTATAAAGAGAAAAATGCAAAAGTAAGACTCAGAGCCGTTGGAAGAAAAGGTGTTGATTATTACACTTTCAGCGGTATAGAGCTTTTTAAAAAGTATATAGGAGTAAGTTCCGCTCCTTCATACGAGAAAGCTCAGGAGATCGTACAGGATGCCGTAGATGATTTTATAAAAGGTTCGACGGACAAGATTATAATCGTACATAACGGTTATAAAAATATGATTACGCAAGAGATAAAAAGCGTGGATCTTATGCCGGTTGATCTTCCTTCGGATGTGAAAGAAGAGGGTGGTTCCATGATGGAGATCGAACCTGAAGATGATGAGAGTATTTTAGACGAGTTGATAAAGAAATATTTTGAATACAATATGTATTATGCTCTTATAGACTCTTTGGCAGCTGAACACAGTGCAAGGATGCAGGCAATGGACAATGCAACCAATAATGCCAAAGAGAGAGTAAAACAGTTATCAATCCAATACAACAAAGCAAGACAAGAATCAATTACAACCGAGCTGATAGAGATTATCAGCGGTGTGGAATCGATGAAATAAATTAATGTATGAAAATAAAGGAGACATTTAAATGAATGGTGTAATAACTCAGGTAATGGGACCTGTTGTAGATGTCGATTTTGAAAGCTATCTTCCTGAAATTAACGAAGCTATCGAAGTTAATTATGATGTTGAGGGAGAGAGCAAGAAATTGATTCTCGAGGTTGCCGCTCATATCGGAGACAACAGAGTAAGAACAATTGCAATGGATATGACCGAAGGTCTGACAAGAGGTATAGAAGTAAAAGCATTGGGAAATCCTATCCAGGTTCCGGTAGGAGAAGAGGTACTTGGCAGAATTTTCAATGTTATAGGTGATGTTATAGATGAGGGTGAGCCGATAGATGTTAAGCAAAAATGGTCTATTCACAGAGAAGCTCCTCCTTTTGAAGAACAAAGTACCAAAAGTGAAATTTTTGAAACAGGTATAAAAGTTGTCGATCTTTTGGCTCCTTATGCGAAGGGTGGAAAAGTCGGACTGTTTGGTGGTGCGGGTGTTGGTAAAACCGTTATTATTATGGAACTTATCCATAATGTTGCGTTTAAACACAGCGGTTATTCCGTATTTGCCGGTGTCGGTGAAAGAACAAGAGAGGGAAATGATCTTTATCATGAGATGAAAGAATCAGATGTTCTTGAGAAAGTTGCTCTGTGCTACGGACAGATGAATGAGCCTCCGGGAGCTAGAAACAGAATCGCACTTACAGGTCTTACAATGGCTGAATATTTCAGAGATGCCATGGGACTTGATGTTTTGATGTTTATCGACAATATCTTTAGATTTGCACAAGCTGGTTCTGAGATGTCGGCACTTCTTGGTCGTATCCCTTCAGCGGTTGGTTATCAACCTACACTTGCAAGTGAGATGGGTATGCTTCAAGAGAGAATTACATCAACCAAAAAAGGTTCTATTACTTCCGTTCAGGCAGTTTATGTTCCTGCGGATGACTTGACAGATCCCGCTCCTGCAACGGTTTTTGCCCACCTTGATGCAACTACGGTTCTAAACAGAGCTATTGCCGAAAAAGGTATCTATCCTGCGGTTGATCCGCTTGATTCTTCTTCAAGAATGCTTGATCCTCAGATTTTGGGAGAAGATCACTATAAAGTGGCAAGAGGCGTACAGGCTGTACTTCAAAAATATAAAGATCTTCAAGATATTATTGCTATTTTGGGTATGGATGAACTTAGCGAAGAAGACAAGCAGGTTGTTGAGAGAGCAAGAAAAATAGAAAAATTCTTATCACAACCGTTTTTCGTTGCGGAGATATTTACAGGAAGCCCCGGAAAATATGTAACTCTTGAAGAGACAATAGAGAGTTTTAAAGGTATTTTGGACGGTAAATATGATCATCTGCCTGAAAATGCTTTCTATATGGTTGGTGGAATTGAAGAGGCTATTGCAAAAGCCGAGAAAATGAAAGGTTAATACCTTTTAAGGAAATAATATGGAAACAATAAGATTAGAGATTGTTACTCCTCACGGAGGTATTTTCGATAAAAATGTCAAAAGTGTAACGCTTCCGGGAAAAGACGGTGAGTTTGGGGTTCTTCCCAAACATGCCTCTTTGGTTTCTCTTTTGAAAGCCGGTGTTATCGATATAGAGTTAGAAGACGGTAAACATGAGATGGTGGCTGTAAACTGGGGACATGTCAAAGTGGAAGAAGATAAGGTTACTATTTTGGCAGACGGAGCCGTAGCTATACAGGGAGAGAGTGAAAGTGAGATAGCGGCATCGTTAAGTGAAGCTAAAAAACTTTTGGAGAGTGTAAGCGATTCGGATGTTGCTATTGCTACCGCAACCGCAAAAATAGAGAGTGCCGCAAAAGGATTAGTTTAACCGATGGGTCCTTTTTTCAATCTCATGTTAGACTATATAGATAGAAGCAATGCTATTACCCTTTTGGTTTTAGCATGGCTTTCTCTATATTTTATTATAACCGTATGGATTTATATTGCAAGATATTTTACTTTAAGAAGTGAGATTGTAGTTGAGAGTGCTTCCCTTGAGTCTATTTTGATGGGTTCAAGAAGTGTGGCAAGTGGTTCGTTTTTGGAAGGCTGTGCAAATGCGGGAAGATCATCGGAGATACTTTTTATGTGTAAAACCATGGCTGAAAATGAGGCTACCAGATCTCTTTCAATACTTTCTGTAATCGCTTCTACATCGCCTTTTATAGGGCTTTTTGGTACTGTTGTATCGATACTTATAACTTTCAGTGAACTTGGCAATACCACTACCGCTTCGTTAAATGTCATTGCTCCGGCAATCAGTGAAGCTCTTATCGCAACTGCTGCGGGTATATTGGTTGCTATTCCGGCATATAGCGCTCATGTGCTTTTAAAGAGAAAAGCCTATGAACTTATCTCTTATGTTCAGCAACAGATAGATATTTTAAAAGCCTATTAACAGATTTTGATATGAAGATAGACTGGGGTGAAAATCCGGAACTGAATATTACTCCTTTGGTGGATATCATGCTTGTTTTACTGGCTATCTTGATGGTAACCGCACCTACCGTTGTTTATGAAGAGCAGATAAATATTCCTCAAGGGTCAAAAACCAAAACGGTGGAAAAAATACCCGATTTGGAAGTGCGGATAGACAAAGAGAAAAATATCTATATAAAAAACGATAAATATGATTTTAAATCATTTCCCGACAGTTTTTCACTCTTTTCCCAAAATATAAACAAAAAAACACCTGTTTATTTGAAAGCCGATGAAGCTTTGAGTTACGGAGATGTAATGTATATCTTAAAAAGTATAAAAGATTCCGGTTTTAGCAAGGTATCTCTAATAACAGATGGGTGAAAACAGATATTTCTTTTTAGGCGGAATAGTTTCTATTTCTTTATATTCCTTAATCATAGGAACCATATTATTCTATTTTTATCATGAGAGGGTTTCTCCCAAAAACTATTCATATCATAAAAAAGATATTTTGGAAATTACAATTGTAGAAAAGAGAGAGAAACCTAAGCAAGAAGAGCCTAAAAAACTCCCCGTGCAGGAACTTCAAAAAGAGGTAGAGAAAAAAGAGGAAGAAAAAAAACCAAAAGATGATTCTCCAAGCCGCGATAAAGTGGAAAAAGAGAATTTAAAATCTCTCTTCTCCACAGTCAAAACCGATGATTATAAAAAAATAGCTGAAGAAAAACTGGTTTCCCACAAAGCAAAAGCAAGTCGTCTAAAAAAACAGATTAAAGAGAAGAGTTCAAAAAAGAAAAAGAAAATTTTAAAATTGATCAAAAATCTGGAATTATCTCATAATGTTACAGGGCGTTCATCAAAAAAGGGTGAATATAATGAATATATAGGAAAGATACAGGAGATTATCGATCTAAAATGGCAGGAGACTGCTCAAACCCTGCCGGGTAACAAAGCCAATGTTCTTATAAAAATAGACAAGTATGGACGATTTAGTTATAAGATAGAAAAGTTATCTTATAATAATGCATTTAATAGCAAATTAAAAGAGTTTCTTGAAAATTTAAAGTACAATAAATTTCCTCCTTATAAAAAAGGAAGATATATAGAGATTAAAATCCAATTTAAAGATGAATAAAGGAGAGGATATTGAAAAAGACAGTACTGTTTTTCTTTTTTAGTGTTATGCTGTTTGCCTATGATGCGACAATAGAAGTTGTCAAAAAAGCGATGCATATTCCAAAAATTTCGATAGAAAATTCTACACCTGCCGGTTTGGTGGAAAAAGAGATAGAAAACAAGTTTATAAAACTTTTGATCGGGGATATTAAAGTTACCTCTCATTTTAATATAGATGATACCTTTTTGCAGGGAAGTTTTGATGATAATACAATAGACTCCTCTTTGATTCAAAAACAGATAGAGTTACTGTTAAAATGCAAACTTGAATATGACAGTAAAGAGAGACTTGTTGCAAGTGTCAAGCTTATAAATGTGAAAAGTTCAAATCAGGTATTTGAAAAATATTATGCGGTTTCCAAAAAAGAGAGATATCCTTTTTTGGCTCATAAAATCACAATGGATATAAATGATTATATCGGTGCTCCTGCTGTAAAATGGATGGAAAGACTTATCGTTTTTTCAAAATATACGGGAAAAGGCAAAAGCTCCATAGTGATATCTGATTATACTCTCTCTTTTCAAAAAACGATAGTGCAGGGCGGACTTAATGTTTTTCCAAAGTGGGCAAATAAAAAACAGACCGCTTTTTATTATACTTCATACAACTCTCTTTTGCCTACTCTTTATAAAGTTGATCTTTATACCGGAACAAAAAAGAAAATTATCAGCGGTTCGGGGATGGTTGTATGTTCTGATGTAAGCAAAGACGGTAATAAGCTTCTTTTGACACTGGCTCCCAATGATCAACCCGATATCTATCTGTATAACCTAAGTACAGGTACAAAAGATCGTATAACCAAATACAGCGGTATAGATGTCAGCGGCAGTTTTGTGGATAATGAGGAGAGAATTGTATTTATCTCGGATCGTTTGGGATATCCGAATGTTTTTGCCAAAGGGATAAATTCCGACAATGTGGAACAGATGATATATCACGGTAAAAACAACAGTTCGTGTTCGACATACGGAAAATATATAGTATATTCAAGCAGAGAAACAAACAGTGCATTTGGAAACAATATCTTCAATCTATATCTGATATCTACCCAAACAGATTATATAAGAAAACTGACAGCAACAGGAAAAAATCTTTTTCCGCGCTTTGCCGGTACAGATGATACAATTATTTTTATAAAGCACTATAAGAATGAAAGTGCGCTTGGCATAATCAGGTTAAATGCGAATAAGAGTTACCTTTTCCCATTAAAAAGCGGAAAAATACAATCTCTGGATTGGTGAACCTTGTCGGTAAGTGTGCTTTTAAGTAAAAAATGATAAAATAATCGTCAAATCCAATTATTGAAGGAAGGTGAAATATGAAAAAAACCTTATTGTACAGTACAGTATTGGCAGTAGTTCTTTTTACGGGATGTAGCCAAAAAGCTCAGGAAGTAACTATGACTACACCTGAAAAAACAGGTGAAATCGTAGATCAGCAGGTACCCGGTTCTACTGAAAGTGCAGCTGCTGCGATCGTAAGTGAAGATGAAAAAATTGCACAGTTGGAAGCTCAAGCCAAAAAAATATATTTTGATTTTGACAAATATAATATCCGCAATGATATGGTTCCCAATGTTGAAGCTGACGCAGCGCTGTTTAACAGTGAAGATGCAAAAGTTTATGCCGTCAAAGTTGAAGGTAACTGTGATGAATGGGGAACAGATGAGTACAATTACGCACTTGGTTTAAAAAGAGCAAAAAGTACCAAAGATTCTTTGGCTTCAAACGGTGTGGAGGCTAACAGAATGGTAGTTGTCAGTTACGGTGAGAGCAATCCTGCCTGTACGGAACACAACAAAGCCTGTTGGCAACAAAACAGAAGAGTAGAATTTAAACTTTTAAAAAAATAATCAGTAATAGAGAATAATGAAAAAGATATATATAGTATTAGTTGTTTTTATTAATGCACTTTTTATATATGCTTCCGAACCATCGGTGTTTAGCGCCGGTGATTTGGAAAGCAGTAAACCCTATGGACTTACGGATGATGAGAAGAGAATAGTTGAAAACAAAAACGAGATAAAAAACTTAAAAAGAGAAGTTTCCGTTTTAAAAAATGATATTCAAATGCTCAAAGAGAGTATTGAAGGATTGAAATCTGTCATATCCTCTTATTCGGATGCAATAGGTGAATTAAAAAGCAAATACAGTACTTTTGATATGAACAGTTCTGAAAAAAACAGTGTTTTGGAAGAGAAAATTTCTATATTGGAAGAGAATGACAAAAAGATAGAATCAACTTTGAAAGAACTTGCAAAACTTATATCTTCTTCCGGTTCTAAAAGAGTAAACAGACCAAAAGAGAAAAAACTAAGCAGTAAGGCTCTTTACAATAAGGCTTTGAAAACATTCAGAAAACATCGTTATGATGAAGCTGAAGCTCTCTTTTTGGAACTTGTATCCAAAAATTACAGGGCTGCGATATCAAACTATTATCTTGGAGAAATCAACTATTACCAAAAGAAATATAAAGAGGCCGTAGTCTTTTATAAAAAAAGTATTCAACTGTATGATAAAGCTTCCTATATTCCGACACTTCTTTTACATACCGGCATATCGTTTAACAGGATCGGTGATAAAAACAATGCCGATAAAATTTTTAATGCTCTAATAGCAAACTATCCAAAATCAAAAGAGGCAAAAATAGCTAAAAAGTATCTCTGATTTGTGATCTCTTCTTCAAATTTTATCGATTTATTTGATATAATGATTAAAAATATTAAGGAAAAAGATGAAGTTTGTAGGAGCTCATGTCAGCAGTGCGGGAGGAGTATTTAATGCTCCTTTGAATGCCAAAAAGATAGGTGCAAAAGCTTTTGCACTTTTTACCAAAAATCAAAGACAATGGAAAGCAAAGCCACTCGAAGAGAAGGCAATAGCTTCTTTCAAAGAGAATCTTGAAAAATCCAATATCCTTCCAACACATATTTTACCTCATGACAGTTATCTTATCAATCTTGGTCATCCCGAAGTCGAAAAAAGAGAAAAATCCTTAGAAGCCTTTATAGATGAAGTTAAAAGATGTGAACTGTTGGGTTTGGATAAACTCAATTTTCATCCCGGCAGTCATCTTAAAAAGATAAGCGAAGAGGAATCTTTAAAACTTGTTGCAGAGTCTATGAACAAAACATTGGAGGTTACAAAAGGTGTTACTCTGGTCATAGAGACAACGGCAGGACAGGGAAGTAATCTCGGATATAAATTTGAGCATTTGGCATATTTGATAGAAAATTCAATAGACAAGAGCAGAGTAGGTGTCTGTATAGATACCTGTCATATTTTTGCAGCGGGTTATGATATAAGAGATAAGCAAAGTTATGAAGATACTATGAAAAAATTTGATACAATAATAGGGTTTAATTATTTAAAGGGTATGCATATCAATGATTCCAAATCAAAACTTGGATCCCGTGTTGACAGACATCATTCGATAGGCAGGGGAGAACTTGGAGAGACAACTTTCAGGTTTATCATGAATGATGAAAGGCTTGAGGATATTCCTCTGATTTTAGAGACGATAGACGACTCTATATGGGCACAGGAAATTGAGTTGCTTTACAGTTTTACTTAGTTAGTTTTTAATATTTTATCAAAAGGATTGAAATGAAACAGATACGAAAAACAGCGTTGTTATCAATATGCGCATGTACGATTTTATCGGCGGGTGGTTATAAAGTTCCTGAGCAATCCATAGATTCGGTTGCTCTTGGTGCCGCAAATGTTGCACATGTCAAAGGTGCGGATGCAAGTTACTATAATCCTGCAAATATGAATTGGATGGATGCGGAGAAATCCTATTTTGAGTTTTCTTTGACATATATTAATCTTCCGAGTATAGATTTTACTTCGGCGGTAAATCCTGTTTTAAACGGAAGTTCTGACAGTGAGAACTTTTTATTGCCGACTCTCTTTTATGTCTCCCCAAAGTATGATTTTTTAAGATGGGGTTTGTCACTTACCGCACCTGCGGGACTTTCCAAAAAATGGAGTGATCCTTATCCAAAAGCAAGTGCCGAAGAGTTTACATTGACGGTACTGGAATTGAATCCTTCTGTTTCTATAGAAGCAACGGAAAATCTCTCTCTTGCGGCGGGTATAAGATTTATTTACAGTGAAGGAAAAGTAAAGAGTGATACAAAAGACCTGAATGCTTTGGGAATAGCTCCGGGTGTTATAGGCAGAGATATGGATGCCGATATGAGTGAATTTGGTTACAATTTGGCACTCTCTTACAAAATGACGCCACAGTTTACATTGGCGGCCACATATCGTTCCAAAGTGGATTTGAAAGAAGAAGGTAATGCAAAACTCTATTTTTTGGGTAGCAAAGTATATGACAACAGTGCGGATGTTACCGTTCCTCTTCCTGCTGTTGTAACCGTAGCGGCTTCTTATGATTTTGGTCAAACCACTTTTGAAGTTACTTATGAAAAAACAAAATGGTCTGATTATTCGGCTCTTGATTTTAATTATGAAGGAGATGTTCATCCCGGACTCAAACAGTTTTTTGATGATCCTATAGCCAAAAACTGGGAAGATACGGATACATGGAGATTTGGTATCATTCATCAGTATAATCAAAAATTAAAGCTGATGGCAGGATTTGCGATAGATGAGACACCGGTGCCTGATGAAACTTTGGGATTTGAACTTCCTGATGCAGATGCCAAAATATACTCTTTGGGATTTGATTATCAGATAACGCCTCAAACAAAGATAGGTTTGGCATATCTGTATGATGATAAAGATGATAGAGATATATCTCAAGGAGCAAAAGGGATAAACGGAACTTTTACCAAAGGCGGAGCGCATTTGGTAACGGCTGGAATCAAATATACCTATTAAAATATTTTCAAGCCGTTAAAACGGCTTGAAAATTTGTATTCTACTGTAACAGTCTCATAACATTTTGTTGAGCTGCATTTGCCTGACTCATTGCATAACTTCCTGCCTGTGAGAGAATGTTGTGTTTTGAAAAGTTTGCACTCTCTGCTGCAAAATCGACATCTCTTATTTGAGATTCACTCGCTTTTACATTTACCTGTGTTACGGAGATGTTATTTACGGTGGCTACAAGCTGATTTTGCACAGAACCGAGATCTGATCTGATCCTGTCAAGAACTTTTGTTGCGGCTTCTGCTATATCCATAGACATCATAGCGCCTTTTAGGGTTGTAAGTCCGGCACTTAGTTTTTTACCAAACTGCCATGAACTGCTGTTTACATTTGCTCCTGCCGCACTTGCTATATCTTTGTCAAAATCTCCCCTTAAATCTCTAAGACCTACGGTTTTTTCCGCCATACCGCTTGTAAAACCTATATCAGCCACATTTGAACCGCTTATTTGAATATCACTGGCATTTAGTTTGACAAGGGAAATTCTTCCGATGATAACATCACTTCCTGCTCCTCCTGAAGCTTTTGCAAAACTTCCTCCTCCAAGAACCGTAGCCGAACTTGTAGTGGAGATATCGATGGCTCTACCGTCTATACTTCTTAGATTCAGATGTCCTCTCTCATCGATGGTTGCTTCTACTCCGGTATCGGCTTTGTGGGCATTGATGGCATTTGCAAGTTTTCCGTTTGCATCATTTGCCTCAATATCGGTGATATCGCCTATTGTAACATCATTGATTTTCAATCCTTTGATATCACCTGCTCCAACCGCATTTGCTCCCGTACCTTGAACATCATAAGAGGCTCTGACACCTATTTTGTCAGAATTTTTATTGATAACTTCCGTTAATGCCCCTATACCTGTTCCCGCACTTGTGGAGATTTTTACACTTTCCAAAGAGAGGTCATTCTCTCCGTCTATATCTTTAAATTTTAAAGTTACGGCTTTCAAACCTGCCGCACCTGCACTGACTTTGACAAGTTCTGTAGTCTCAAATCTTGTCTGACCTATTTTATCCGAACTTGTAGCTCCTATCGAAGCGGTTACGGTTTGATTTGAATATGCACCTATTTGGAATTTTTTATTGGTAAAATTACCAGATAGCAGTGATTGTCCGTTAAATGTGGTTTGACCTGCGATATTATCCAACTGTTCCATCAATCTCACAACATCCGCCTGAAGAGCCTGTCTTGTCTCGGCAGTTTGACCGTCCTGTGCCGATTGTGTTGCTTTAACCTTGATGGTTTCGAGTATTTTTATCTGTTCATCCATTGCTTTGTCAGCTGTCTGGATAAGGTTGATACCGTCATTTGCATTTGATATGGCCTGACCCAAAGAACTTGCCTGTCCTCTTAGACTGTCGGCAATAGCCATTCCCGAAGCATCGTCTGCCGCTTTGTTGATCCTAAGACCAGAACTTAGTTTTGAAAGAGCATCATTGATGCTTCTGTTATTCATTACTCCGTTTGCATGAGCGTTTAATGCCGATACATTTGTATTAATTCTAAAACCCATAATACATTCCTTTGTGATATATTCGTTAGCATCCTTGCTGATATAGTATCGTTCAAAAGAAAAAAAAGTTTACTTGTAATAATATTTTTAATTTTATTTATTTAAATTATTATATTTCTTAGTATTCGTCATAAATATATTTTATATTTTTTTGGTAAGTAATTTTTTTGGCTCAGATTTTATTGTTTTTTTAAAAACATTCTATATAATACCGATTTGGTTATGAGTAATAGAGCGAACCTGGTATAATACCCGCTAATAAAATTTTAGGATTAAAAATTGAGTAAATTAATAATTGTTGAATCACCCACTAAAGCAAAAACTATTAAAAATTTTTTAGGTAAAGAGTATGATATCATTGCAAGTAAAGGACATATAAGAGACTTGCCTAAAAGCACTTTTGGTATCAAAATAGAAGATCAAAGTTTCACTCCCCAATACAGAGTATCCAAAGATCACTCCAAAATAGTAAAAGAGATAAAAGATTTGGCTAAAAAAAGTGATGAGATATATATCGCAACGGACGAAGACAGGGAAGGTGAGGCCATAGGATATCATATAGCTATGGCTATCGGAAAAGAGCCTTCGACACTGCCTAGAATCGTTTTTCATGAAATTACAAAAAGCGCTATTGTAAATGCGCTGAAAAATCCGAGAAAGCTTGATACCAATAAGATAAATGCGCAACAGGCAAGAAGGCTTTTGGATAGAATCGTAGGTTACAAACTTTCACCTCTTTTGGCATCCAAGATACAAAAAGGGCTTAGTGCGGGAAGAGTGCAGTCAGCGGCATTGAAAATAGTTGTTGATAGGGAAAGAGAGATAAAAGCTTTTAAACCTGTTGAGTATTGGAGTATCGATGCTGTTTTTAATGAAACGATAGAATCCATCCTGATAGAGTTTGAAAAAGAAAAAATTGACAAAATGACCATTAAAATAGGTGATAGAGCAAAATATATAAAAGATATACTCTTAAATGAGTCCTATAAAGTGGCATCCATAGAAAAAAAAGAGAGAAGAAGCAAATCTCCCGCTCCGTTTATGACATCCACTTTGCAACAGACATCTTCAAGCAAACTCGGTTTTTCTCCCAAGAAAACGATGATGTTGGCACAGATCCTCTATGAAGGGGTTAATACCCATAAAGGAACAAGCGGTGTTATAACATATATGAGAACCGACAGTTTAAATGTGGCAAAAGAGGCGGTAGATGAAGCGAGGGATTTTATAAATAAAAATTTCGGAGATAAATATCTGCCAAAGAGCGCAAAAATCTATGCTACAAAATCAAAAGGCGCACAGGAGGCTCATGAGGCTATCCGTCCTACAATTTTGGAGTTTACTCCACAGATAGCAAAAGGATATCTGAAAGTGGATGAATACAAGCTGTATAAACTGATATATGACAGATTTATAGCTTCTCAGATGAATGATGCGGTATTTGAATCCCAAAGTATTATTTTTGAAAGCAAAAGTGCAAAATTTAAAGCAACGGGAAGAAAACTTGTATTTGACGGCTTTTATAAAGTTACAGGTACGGAAGACAAAGACAAACTTTTACCTGATCTAAAAGAGGGTGAAGAAGCATTTTTGACCAAACTTGAAGCAAATCAGCACTTTACGGAGCCTCCTCCAAGATATACAGAGGCGAGTCTTATCAAAAAACTTGAAGCATTGGGGATAGGAAGACCTTCGACTTATGCGCCTACGATCTCTATCCTTGTTGCTAGAAAATATGTAGAGATTCAAAAAAGACAGCTTATCCCTACTGAAATAGCTTTTACGGTGATAGAGGTTTTGGAGAAACATTTTAACGAGATTGTTGACAGCAGTTTTTCTTCAAATATGGAAGAAGAGCTTGATGAGATAGCCGAAAGCAAAAAAGAGTGGCAACAGGTTTTGTGGGAATTTTATGATCCTTTTATAAAGAGAGTGGAAGAGGGTAAAAAAAATATAAAAAGTCAAAAGATAGCGATTCCCACAGGAGAAGCATGTCCTGAATGCGGAAGTGATCTTGTAAAGAGAAAAGGCAGATTTGGTGAATTTATAGCCTGTAGCAATTTTCCAAAATGCAAATATACCAAAAATATAAAACAGACACAGAAAAAAGAGCTTCCGGTGGTAGAGGGAGTAAAATGTCCCGAATGTGGCGGAAATATCGTGGAAAGAAGTTCAAGAAGAGGTAAATTTTACGGATGTTCAAATTATCCCGATTGCAAATTTATTTCAAACTACAAACCTACTGATAAAAAATGTCCTGAATGTAACTATATAATGGCGCAGAGAACTTTTAGAAAGAAAGATATTTATGAGTGTATCAAATGCAAACACAGAGTAGATGCCAATGTAGGTGAAAAACAGGCGGTATGAAGATAGGAATTATTTCCGATACTCACGGAAGGATTGATTA
>Ga0256914_1001683_pt1 | contig 19426 bp, 15 predicted proteins | sample HulkmetaG_FD_191571 | JGI IMG/M metagenome (GOLD analysis project Ga0256914, IMG submission 191571) | Hydrothermal chimney microbial communities from Main Endeavour vent field at the Juan de Fuca Ridge, Pacific Ocean - Hulk | ecosystem: Environmental > Aquatic > Marine > Hydrothermal vents ... | reverse complement strand
GTGGCGGCTTGGGCCTGTGGATCACTCGACCTCGGCCATGGCAAACCGCAGCCGCCGCGCCCATGCCCCAACTGGTCTGGCACGGTACGCCCACGCCAGAGCAGGGCCTGCGCTGGGCCGTGGCCCTCGCCCTCGATGCCTATCGCCCGGCCCGCCAAGTGGACCTTTTCCTCGGCCAAGCCCCCGCCGACCTGGCCATGGCGCGCTTGAGCACGGCCCAAATCGTGGGCTCCATCACCGTCCACACGGCCAGCGATTCCTACACCACCGTTTGGCTGGATCTGCCAGCCGATGACCAAGCCTTGAACGCCCTGCGCGCCCATCTCGCGCAGCAGGGCTGGTACGAACCCCGTTGGGCGCGGCTGGTGTATCGCCTGGAATCGCCGCGCGCGGCCGAGGGCGGGTTTGCTTCCCCCACGCCACCAGCAGGCGCGGCCACACGCTTCTTGTGCGGCCCCCAAGACCAGTGGGCAGAACTCAAAATGGGGCAAAGCGAGCCCACGCGCTTGTTGGTGCAACTGAACCTCCACCGGGCCGCCGACGGCCCACCGCCTCCGTGCCGACCAAGCCAGGTGCTCCGCTGGCTCCCCCGTGGGCCTGCGTGGCCGCGACTCACCCGCGTGCCCGCGCTGAACCCGCCCCCAGGGGTAGAAACCTTGGCCACATCGACCCAACCCTGGGAGACGAACCGCTACTTCGGCCACGCGTGGCTGCAGGGCCCCGCTGAAGCGCTGCACCCCGCGACACTGCTGGACGCATACGCGGCCCAACTGCGTGACCAAGGCTGGCGCCTGCACGCCCGGCACGAGACCCCTGACGCGGCCCGAAGCCAGTGGATCCACCCCCGTTGGTTCGGCCCCCCATGGCACCTGGACCTGGCCGTCGTGCACGACTTGCCCAACCAAGCGACCGCGTGGATGTTCATGTATCCGGAAGGCCAACCTTTGCCTCCTGACCGCGAACCATGGTCGCAATCCGCGCCACGGGTCCAAGTGCACGCGGCTGCCGCGGCCGCCCCCCGGCAAGTCCAGCAATTGCTGCGCGCGTTGTGGGCCTCCATCGAAGGCCCCGACGCGCGCATCGAGGCGTACGCGGGCGAAGCGCGGCCGCAACCCCAAGTGCCTTGGCCCGAAGAGGCGTCCCCCATTGGCATGTATGTGCGGCAAATGCCCTGGGGGCCGAACACGCCCGAACGCATCTGGGTCGGTTGGTCCGCGGTCGACCCCGAGACTTTGCAGGACCAATGGGCGACCGTGCTGGAGAGCGCGGGCTGGCGGCTGGCCGAGCCGGTCGCGCCCGACCTTCCCGTCCAAGGGCTGCTCGGGCCCAACCTGCCCTTGGGCGGCCCCCCGCCCTACGCGCGCCTCTATTGCCATCCTGACGATGGCCGGCGCGTGCATGTGCGCTTGCTGCCCACCCAAAACCAGGGCACTTGGCTGATGCTCACGGAGGCGACCGTAGAGGCGCCATGTCCCATCCCGGCCCGACCCTTGGCCCAGCCGCCGTCATCGAGCCGCTGGCCCACCTTGCGCCTGCCCGACACCTTGCCCCGCTGGCCAGGCGGCGGCTGGGGTGCGCCCAATAGCGTCATGGGCGAGATCCTGTGGGTGGCCGCGGCCGAACCTCAGGCTTTGCGCCAAGACCTCGACGCCCAACTGGAGGCCCAAGGGTGGCAGCGCGTGGGGCAAGGTGCGGCCCTCGACCTGGCCTGGAGCGTATGGCAGCCGCGCGCCGAACCCCAGGCATGGCTTTTGCGGTTATACTTGGGCCGCGTGGAGGACTCGTGGACATGGATTGCCCTCGCCCTTGGGCCTGCGCCCTGAAAGGGGCGCTCGTGCTGGGGTGGTTGTGGGGCTTGGTGGCCTGTGGGGGATATGCTCCGCGCGGGCCCGCGACCGCCGCGACCCCACCGGCTGCCAGCCCAACCTTGCCCCCGTTGGTCGTGGTCCAGCGCCCACCCGAATTGGAAGCCTGGGACGAACCCTTGGCCACCTGTGCCGCGGCCGGGCCCGTGTTGTTGGCCATTGAGCCATCCGGCGCGGCGGATGCTGAGGCGTGGCAAATGGTATGGGGGCAGGCCCCCGCGGCCGAAGGCGCCGCGTATGCCGTGGGTCGTGATGCCTGGGCGCTGGTGGTGCACCGGAGCAACCCCATAACTCGCCTGTCGGCCACCGCGTGGGTTGCGCTGTGGACGGACCCCACGGTCCAATGGGCCGACATCGACCCGGCCGCGACGACGTTGCCGCCACCCCAGCCCGTGGCACCCCTACCCGACCATGCCTTGGGGCAAGCCCTCACGGCCCAAGTCGGGCCGGGCTGGGTCGTGCATCCGCGCGGCCGCCTGGCGCCCACCCCCGCGGACGTGGTGCGCGCGGTCGCGGCCCATCGCGGGGCCTTCGGCTTAGTGCCGCGGCGCTGGTGGGACACCATGCCCGCGCGGCGTGCGGACCTGCCCTGGACGCAAGTGCGCGCGTTGCCGCCCCAAACGTTTCCGCGTTGGGAGGCCGCGGTGGTCTTGGTACGCGCCACACCACCGACGCGCGCGGAGATGCGCTGGCTGCGCTGCGCGCAAGACTCCTCGAACCCGTAAGTCAATCCGCGCAGGCGCTCTTGGAGATCTACTGATTTGAGGAGATCAGGGTAAAAAAGCGAGAAAGAGGCCCTCCTGGGGCCCGAATTCTCATCCTCTTTTAAGGTGAGCGCGTTATCCTAATAAGCGCATCCTCCTCTCCCCTCCTCCCTAATAGACGGCCCCGGTTTCCCCCCGACCGGGGCCACCTCTTTTAACCCGTCCTGCCACCCGAAGGGCCGCCCAGGGTGGAGGGTGGCCAGTGCCGATAGTGCCACTTCATCCACCATACCCGCCACGCCGCCTCCCATTGGATGGCCAAAGAGAGTTTCGAACGCCCAGCCTTACGGTCGGGGAAGTAGATGGGCACTTCGCGGATGCGCGCGCCCAGGCGATACGCCAAGTACAACAACTCGATTTGGAACGCGTAGCCCACCGTCGCGATGGTGTCCAAGGGCATTTGCTGCAGCAGCGCAGCGCGCCAAAGGCGGAACCCACCGGTCGCGTCGCGGGCGGGGAGGCCTAAGATGTGGCGAGCGTAGAAGTTGCCCCAACGCGAGAGCCATTTGCGCCACCACGGCCACGCGCGTTCCACCCCGCCACCGGGCACATAGCGCGAGCCAATGACCAAGTCCGCGTCGCGCAGGGCCGTGAACATGGTGGGCAAGTAGCGCGGCTGGTGGGAGAAGTCCGCGTCCATTTGGCCGATGACCGGGTACCCGCGCGCGAACGCCCAGCGGAACCCAGCCAAATAGGCCCGGCCCAGGCCTTGTTTGCCCGGCCGAGCCAGCAGGTGCAAGCGCTCCGGATAGTGGGTGGCCGCGGCCTGCGCGACCCATTGGCCTGTGCCGTCGGGGCTGTTGTCGTCCACCACCAGAATGTGAAAGGCTGGGACCTCGCGCAGCGCGAAGAGGGCCTCGACGAGGCGGGGCAAGTTTTGCCGCTCGTTATAGGTGGGGATGATGAGCAGTGCGGTCTCCGTGGTCATGATGACCATCCAAAAGGATGCGGGGCGGCCGTCTTCCGCCGCCCCGTGGTCGTGCTCGGTGGCCTTGTGTTAGCCAACGGGCTCTTTTTGAATGATGAACTCGCACACGTCATCGCCCTTGGCGATGCACTTCGACTCGTTGACCCGAAACTCTTTGCCGCCCGAGACCCACTTGAGGCCCTCTTGCAGCAGACCCAAGGCCATGTAGCACACCGGGCGATCGCTGGTATTCGCCCGCCCCCAACACACGGGGCACCGGTGGATGGTGTAGACGAACACGTCGTCCTTTTCTTCCACCGTGGTGACTTGGTCGCTAAAGCCACTGAAGATTTGGGCCATGGCCTTGAGGCCAATGGTCAACTTGGTCTTCAGGGGCAAGACCTTGAAGGCCAGGTCGCCCACGCCAGCCAGAGCGCCAAACCCGCGCAAGCCTTCAGAAAACGCGGCCCGGCCCGCCCGCAGCGCCAATCCGCGACCGCCCCGCGGGCCGTACATCTCTTCTAAGGCTAAGTTCAACGCCGAGAAATCGGCAAAGTCGAATTCTTTTTCCAAATTGTCTGGCGGGAGTTCTTCCATGTAGTGTTCCAAGCCCGCCAAGCGCAGCACGGCTTTCATGCCGTGGGTTCCCATCACCTCTTCTAACGCCTGCAAGGCAATACGCCCGATTTTGTTCGGGTAGTAATAACCGCTGGGTGGGATTCGCCGCTTGTCGCTCATGTACGCACCACCTCGATAAGGACTTAGCGTTCGGCAAAGACAAAGACACGAAGAACCCCCAGCCGCGCCCCTAACGGGAACCACACTCGGCGAGCGGCGCCTCCTCTACCCCTATTGGGTTGACAGTGGACGCGGCCGGAGTCCGACTACACCAGGGCTTCCAATTCCTGCACCGCGCGACGCATATCCAGGAAGATCAGGCCCAGTTTTGCCTGCTCGCGCGCCAACACGGTCAAGACCGCTTCTTCGCCCACGGCCATGAGGATCACATAGCCGTTTTCGCCCTTGATGTAGACCTGTTCCAAGCGCCCCCGCCCCAGTTCCATCGCGATGCGCTCACCCAAGGAGAGCATGGCCGCGGACATTGCCGACACCCGCTCTTCCTCGATGCCTTGGGGCAGGGCCGAGGCAATGGTCAGGCCATCCACGCTCACGATGGCCGAAGCCTCGATGTCGGGCGAAACCGCCTGTAACTCCCGTAGGCGATCCACCATTTGTTGAGTTCGCGTTTTGGCCAAGGCTCGCCTCCTTGCTGCCGAAGATTTGCGATAAACTATAACGACAGTTTACCAAACTGTCAAGGGCTCTCGTCACGATTTGACGAGAGGCTTTTCTATTGTACCACCTCAAAGCCGTTTTCGGGAGTAAAAATGAAAAATGTAACCCGCCCCGGATACACCATCAGGGTGTGATAATACACCCGATCGTTCATTTCGATCACCACCCGATAGCGCCCCGCGGGCAAATTGTTGAGCGCGAAGTTCTCTTGATAATACGGATCAGCCATGATGCCCCCACTGCGGCCGTAGGTATAAGTGGTGATAAGATGCCGCCCGCGCCACAAGGCCCGCACCTCAGGGGTCCAATCCAACGGCTCAATGGTGATGGGGCCAAAATCCCACAAGCGTCCATGGATGTCGTACACGCGGCCGACCAGCACGCCCCAACCCACCGGGGGCGCGATCCACAGTTCGGGGTTGAGCAAGGGCGACTTTTGCGCGGGTTCGTCGTCCATTTGCATGCGCACTTCCAAGTGCACATGCGGCCCGTCGCTTTTGCCCGTGCTGCCCACTAACCCGATCGGGGTGCCTTGGGCCACCCATTGGCCAGGCCGAACCCACAGGGCTTCCAAGTGCGCGTAAAGCGAGTACAACGTGTGCCCCTGCCATCCCAAGTCGTGGCGCAAGACCACGGCCAAACCGTACGGGTCGCCATTGCGTTCGCGGCCAAAGGTGAAGCCCTCACCCGCCCAGATCACCCGGCCCGAGCCGATGGCCAATACCGGCGTGTCAAAGGGCGCGGGGATGTCGATGCCGCCGTGCAAGCGCCCCGATTTCGGCGCCCGCGCCGCAAAACGATAGTCCGCAATAGGGATATCTTCAAAGGAAGGCGGCAGCACCCGGCCGAAAAGAAAATGATCATGCGGCGTCGGCGCCCACGGTTGAGGGTAGGCCGGCGGCAACCAAACGGGCAATGGGGTCCCCTCCACCCCTGGGCCGCCCTGCGCGGGAACGGTGAACCGGTATTGGGGCGGCCATGGCCGCGCGTGCACCTTGCTCCCGGCCCCAGGCGTTGGGGTCGGCGTTGGTGTGACCAGGGCAGAGGCCGCGCGTGCCGCCCCACGCGACCCCAGCGCCAGCAGCAAGCCCAAGGTCAACGCGGCCCATCCAACACGAAGTTTGCCCATTTTCACATCCTCATTCGCGAAGATCCCACGGTCAAGTATACCCCATCTGACTCGATTTAGGGCGTAGGCGTTGGCGTGATGGTGGGCGTGGGCGTGGCCGGCACCAGCCACGCGGGCACGGCCCACACGCGTTCAGGGTACAACTGGGCCATGGCCTCCTGCCATGAAAGGCCGTCCCGCAAAACGAACAGGTTGAAACGGGCCGCGGGCAGATAGCCCCGCCAATAGGGCAGCGCGGGCACCCGCTCCCAGCCGTACGCCTCGGCCAGAGCGGTGAAGTCCACCCAGAGGCCCGGCGGGGGCTGGGTCGCCCACGCGCCGCCCTCGGTGTACACACGCGGGTCGCGCGGGTCCAACCGGGCCGCGAAGTCCCACGGCAGGCCCCGCAGCGGCAGGCCGTCCCCCCCTTCGGCCGCGCGCAGATACACGCGCCAGTACGTCTCGGGGCCATAGTCCTCTCGCACAACCACCATCTCCCCTGTCTCCAACCAAGCCGGATCCAGCGCGAAGGCGCGGCCGGTGCTCAGCCAGTTGTGCTCCAACGGGATGGCCTGCGGGTTGGTGAAAGGTACGAAGAGGGTCAGCGGGCCGGCCAAGGGGTCCCAGCCCAAGCGCTCGCGTGCGGCTTGCCGCAACGCACGAAAAGCCTCATCCACCGCGTCGCTCAAGAAGGGGTAGGGCGCGTCCACATCTTCGATGGGAACAGTGACCGTACGGCCCGCGGGCACGTCTTCGGGATGCACGCTCACCGGCACCCATAGAGGCGTGGGCGTCAACCGGGCTGCGCGGGCAAACGACTCGGGCAAGCCCGAGGCCAAGCCGGTCACCCCAACAGCCCAACCGTAAGCCCGACCGGGCAGGGGCACCAGAGGCAAGGCCAAACCCGAGGGCCAGCGGTAAATGGTGAAGAAATCGCCCTCGGGGCGGCGCACCAAGGCCGAAATCTGCTCGCCATCGGGCATCCAGCGCACCTCGTGGCCCTCCCCCAAAGTCACGGCCGCGCGGCGGGGGTGCAACGCGTCCCACACATAAATGCGTGCCAAGCCTTGGTGGCGTTGGGCCCACGCCAAATAGCGGCCATTGGGCGACCACCGCGGCGCGCCTACCACCTCCCCGCGCTCGGGGTCGCTCACCTGGTGGAAGCGCTCCACCTCGGGCCGATCCAGGTCCGCGATCCAGACTTGGGGTGTGCCCCCACGCGTCGAGATAAACGCGATGAGCCGGCCCTGGGCCGACCAATGCGGCGCGTAATCCGCGGCCGGGTCGTGGGTCAACCGTAGCGGTGTATCGTCGACGCCTTGCACTTGGCGCAAGAAGATGTCCAAATGCCCATCGTCCGTATATCCCTCATAGGCCATCCAGACCCCGTCGGGCGAGAGCGCGGCCGCGGCCTGATAGCCAGGGTCGAAGGTCAAGCGCGTGGTACGGCCGGTGGTCAAGTCCACATGGTACAGATCCCACTCGCCGTTGGGGTTGGCGGCCACGAGCAAGTTGCGCCCCCCTTCGACGGCCAAAGGGTAGAGGTGGTCGTGCAGGTGTTGGGTCAAGCGCGTCCAGCGGGACCGTTGCGGGTGATAGGCGAACATCTGCACCCGGGGGCCATCTTGCAGCGCGAACACCAACAGCCCTTGGGACGGGTCCAAGCGCGGTGGGGCGGCGGTGGGCAGCGGCGGGGGGGCGGTGGCCGTGGGAGACGGGGTTGCCGTTGGGCTGGGGGAAGCCGGGCGAGGCGGGGTGGGCGTAGAAGCCGGCGTTGCCGTAGCCCGCGGTGCGCCGTGCGGGCGGGCCTGACGCGCGGCCCGGCCCCACGCCACGAGCAGCAGAACGAGCAGCGCCAACACCATCAAACTGAGCAGCCAGCCGCAACCGCGGCGCCACCAAGGCACGGGCGGGGGAAGCGATTCTTGGGCCATGCCAACACCTCAAGGGCCGAGGGTCAAATCCGCCGTAGCCAGCGGGGGGCTTTGCTCTTGAGCACACCGGCCACGCGCTTGCCCCACCCCAGGGGGAAGCCGTCCACCGTGACCAAAGTCCAGCCTTCGGGGCCGGGGCTGGGCACGGGCTCGCCGTGCAGATAGGCCCGAACGCGCGGGTCATCGGCCGACAAGTCCCAGCGCCGCTCGGGCAGCACTTGGTCCGCGGTGAGGGCCAAGGCCAGCGCGTGGGCGGGCTCGAAGCGGCGGGTCTTGAGCGTGCCCAACCACCAACCAAAGCGGGTGACCTTGATCCCGCGCCAATCGGGGGTTAGGTCGGGCACCGCGTACAGTCGGTTGCCCAACAGGGCCAGCCGTTCGTCGGCCACGGGTGCGGGGCCGGCGAACATTTCGTCGACAAAGGCGCGCCACCGGCGGCGGGCCTCCGCGGGCAAAGGCTGCGGGGGCAGACGACGCGGGGGCTCAGCCGGGGGGAGGGTAGCCGCGCGGCGCAACAAGGCCACAAAGTGGCCTTCCCCCATGGTTTTGTGCGGCCACAACCGCACCGTGCCGCGCAACGCCTCGGGGCCTGGTGGGTGCAGCCATTCGGGCCGCCCGCGGTCGAACCCCGGCCGTTGGGGGATGGGTTCCACCCTAAAGTCGGGGTGCGCGTCCAAAAAACGGGCCACGACGCCCTCGTTTTCTTCCGGGGCAAAGGTGCACGTGCTGTACAGCAAATACCCACCCGGCCGCACCAGGCGCGCCGCATCCCGCAACAGCGTGCTTTGCAGCCGCGCGCAGCGTTGGATGTGCTTGGGGCTCCAGATGCGCCGCGCCGCGGGGTCCTTGCGAAACATGCCCTCGCCCGAGCACGGGGCATCGAGCAGCACCCGGTCGAAGAACGCGGGCCAACGCCGTGCCAGGCGCGCGGGGCTCTCTTGGGTAACGAGGATGTGGGTCGCGCCCCAACGGTCCAAGTTGTTGGTCATCTCGTGCACCCGCTTGGGTTGCACGTCGTTGGCGACCAGCAGGCCTTGGCCGTTCATGCGCGCGGCCAAGTGGGTGGTCTTACCGCCGGGCGCGGCGGCCAGGTCCAGCACGCGCTCGCCCGGCTGGGGATCCAGAATCGCGGCCGGCGCCATGGCGCTGGGGTCCTGTACATAATACAGACCAGCCGCGTGATAAGGGTGCTTGCCCGGCCGTGAACCATCGACGACCCGAAAGCCCGCGGGGCACCAGGGCACCGGCTCCAGAGCGAAGGGCGCGCGGGCCCGAAACTCGTCCACCGAAATCTTGAGGGTGTTGACCCGCAGCCCCACTTGGGGCGGCCGAGCCAGCGCGGCTTGGTAGGCCGCGAACTCCTCGGGCCCTAAAAAGGCTTGCATGCGGTCGACAAACCGCGGCGGCAGGACCACAGGGGGCACCCTACGCTCCGATGACAAAAGAAGTCTCCGCGCGGGCGACCTCGCGCATTTCGGGCAAGGTCAAGTCCGCGGGCTCGTCGCCTTCGGGCAGGCGAAACTTGAACCCCGGCGGGGGGTATTGCACCGAGGCCACGACCCGATAGCGCCCCTGAGGGGCTTCCTCGCGCAGGTACAGGACAAAGTCCATCCGCGGGTTCAGGGGCTCGACAATGCTTAGGTGCCCCACCACGCGGCCGGCCGCGTTGAGGATGTCCAGTTCAATGTGGGGGCGCTGTTCATAGGGCGAGAGCACCAAATAAACCCGCACCCGACGATGCGCCAAGACCTCGGCCCGCAATTCCCGCACCTCCACCTCGTCGGGAGGGCGTTTCGGATCGTTGGGGTCGTCGAAAAAGAATTGGAACTCGGGCGGTAACGGATGCAGCGGTAACTCACTCATCGCTCACTCCTGCTGTCGAAAGGCGCTTCATTATACAACACCTGCGCGCCAGGGGCCTGAGCCAAGGCCCCGCGCGGCGCGTTTCCTCAGCCACCCCCTGCTCAGGCCCTTCACGGGCATTTCTTACAAAATTCTAAGATTCTTTCTACGGATTTCTGGGGTCTGCCGCGCAAGGTGAAAGAGGGCCTGAGGAGCGCTCAGGTCCCATGATTCATCCATCCAGGAGGTGCATCCATGGCGCGGAAGAAGCGCAAACTGAGCGCGGAAGAACTGCAACGGCAGCACCAACGTGCGTTGAACACGTTCGTGCGCGAAGTCTGGGACGAAATTCCCGCGGAGATGGAGGTCAAACTGCGCAGCCTCAAGGCTTGGGGCTTCGACCTGTTGACCGGCCTGCGCGGCGGGCGGCAGGCCGTGTTTGTGGCGCGCGAAGAAGACCATCGTGCGGCCGGCGATGTGTATGAAGAGCACGGCGAAACCGTCGAAGTGCACGAGGTGTGGAAGGCGCTGCCCAAGGGCGCGCGGCTGCTCATTCGGGTGGGCTTAGAAGACCGCCGAGGCGTGATTCGGGCCTACTATCGGGCCGCGCATGGCGACGAGACGCTCTTGTTCAGCCTGCCGGCCGCGGAACTGTTGCTGGCCTATTTCAAGAAGCGGGGCTATGGTAAACTACTCGAGGCGTTTCATTCCAGCGGCCTGACCACCGAATTCATCCAAAAACGGGGGGAACACGGCCGCGCGTACGACTTCGAAAACTTGCCCCACAAGATGCGCCGCGCGTTGCGCGAAGCCCACGACCTGTTGCGCAAACGCACGGGGGTCGGTCGCTTTACCCTGGTCTATTTCGGCCGCAACAAAGACGGCGACGACCGCTACATCGTGACTTGGCTCTTGCCGACCATCCACCTGTTCGATGTCGACATCGCCGAACGGGTGGACAAACTCTTGGCCGCGTTGGACTGAGCGCGCGAACCACGGGCTCCGGGAGGTGCACCCATGATCATTCGCAAAGAACACGCGTTGATGCTGGAACGCTTGCTGCGCGACCAAGACGCACGCTTGCCCTTCACTGAAATCACGCCTGAGCAGGCGCCGGTGTTGCACGAGTTGGAGCGGGCCGGCCTGGCGCGCCAGCAAACCCCTGTGCGTTGGGTTCCCACCTATTCGGGCGCGGCTTTGGCCCAAGTGCTGCGGGATCTATACGCGCAAGGGCCCGCGAAGTATGCCGAGGCCGAAGACGAGGTCGGCGGCGACTTGGTGGTGCGCGAGGCGCGCGGCCTGGACGCGCCCGAAACTTGGCCCGACGATTGGCGCTGGCTGGGCAGCGAAGTCATCGCCATGCTCGACGCGGCCGCCCGCGCGGAGCGGGTCGGGCCCAAGGCCGAGCAGGCGCTGCTGACCCGCGGCCTGGCCATGCGCGTCTGGGACCGGGCCAAGAAGGCCGAGTATGTCATCCTCAGCGACGCGGGCCGCGCGGTGTTGGACATCTACACCCACGCGCACCCGCGGCTGCTCATCGACGCGACCTTGGCCGACTTCATCCGCCAAGTGCCGGTTGGCCCCGCGCCCGCGGATCGCCTGCCCACGGGCTCGCATGAAGAGCACTTGCTCGAGGCCATGCGCCTCATCGCCTACAGCGTGCCCGTGTCCGACGCGTTCGCTTTCACCGCGCTGGGCCAAGCGGTCAAACGCGCGCTCGAGATCGGCGGCTTTGGTTCGGGCACCGTGCTTTCTGAAGACCTGCTGTGGGCCTTGGCCCAGCACGCGGATGGGGAACCCATCTCCGACGCGGCCTTGGCTCGCTTGCAGGCCCTCGCCTATGTAGACAGCGAAGGCGAACTGCTGCCCGCGGGCGAGTGGGCCTTAGAGGCCCTGCGCCTGTGGTGGGATGGCCCGCGCGCGGATGTGTGGACCTTGGCCATTGAGGCCGAAGAAGTCGAAGTGCTCCAAACCGTGGACGCATTGTGGGCCAAACACGCGCAAACGGGCAATGAGGACGACATCCCCACGTTTGCCCGCCTGCGCCGCGAGATGATCGACCGCAAGGTGGCCGAATACAAGGCCTTGTTAGAGCGCTACGGCCGCCGCATCAAGGAAATGCCGCGCAAATTCCAGGCCATTGCCCAGCAGTTCGCGGAGGCCAAAGACCTGGCCCGCTGGTATGACGACAACTTCACCTTGCGCGAGACCCTCTACAGCCTCGAATCGTTCAACTTGCTGGCCAGCGAAGAAGACGACGCGGGCCGGGAAGTCTTCCGCCTGACCGACATCGGCCGCCAAGTGCTGGCCGACCAGGCCGAGCAACGCCGCGCGATCTCGTCCACCGCGGTCAAGGCCATCACCATGACCCGCAAGATGTTCTCCGCGCCCGCGTTGGACTGGTGGCAGCAAGCCCACGAGGCGGGCTTGGTCGGCACGGCCGAACCCACCAAGAGCGGTTGGTTGTACGCGCGCCTGGCCGAGACCCTCACCCGCAAGCCGCACCTGACCCGCTTCGAATTGGAAGTCTTCCACCTCATCCCGGCCAAGGGCATGACCGAAGCGGAGATCTATCGCCAACTGGAAGCCAAAGGCGAAGACCCCGAGCGCATTCGCTGGGCACTGGAAAAACTGGAAGCCCGGCACCTCATCGAAATCCTGCCCGACGGCAACGTGGTCGAAACCCCTGCGGGCGAACGCTTGGACCAAGCCTTGGCCGGGGTGCCCGAGGGCTTCGGCAACCCGGTCAACCCCCTCATGGTGCGGGTGCTGGCCGCGCTGCGCGAGGTAGGCACCCTGTATGTCAAGGAGCGCAAAGTGCGGGTGTTGCCGCGCAACATCCAAGCCGCGTGGAAGCGCAGCGGGTTGAGCCGCGAGGCCTTCGACAACGCGCTCAAAGCCGCGCGCGTGGCCGGCTTCTTGGGCCGCAACGCCATCACCACCGCGGGGCTGCTCTTGCTCGAAGCCACCGCGGCCATGAACCCACGCGCGGACGAGCCGTTGCACGGCTATGCTGGGCCGCTGACCTGATCTGCCATCTGGCCGGGGTGGGGCCCAGGCCCTGCCCCGGCCCGCGCGCGGCGCGCGGGGCAAACAACGCCGCGCCGCGAGTGTGCCAACGCCACCGCGCCACGCGCGCCTGAGCGTCCCCATCCACCTGCCCATCGCCCACGGCCTTGGGAGGAGCCAAGCCCCAAGGCGCGTTTTGCGCGCGGCGCGCAACCGGGTTACGGCTCGCGCGCAGCCCTGCCTTCGCCCATGCCCGCGCGCATCCGCGCGCCAAAATCGCCCCATCCGGCATCCGGCTGGTATAATGAGGGCACCCTGCCCGGGAGGCGTCATCATGACCGGGTTCAATCCGTTTCGTCTGAATGTGGGCTTCATCGCGGCCGAGGAGGTCGGCTATCAGCGGGCGTTCGACCTGACCGTCGCCTCGGTGCGGCTGGACGATTTAGAGGCTCGCGCGGTCGCGGGCGTGGCGACCGTCTCCCGCACGCCCCAAGGCCTGCTGGTGCACGTCCATGTCGAAGCCGACACGCCCCAAGTGTGCGCCCGCTGCCTCAAGCCCTTCCACCAACACTTGGTGGCCGACTTCGAAGAACTCTACGCGTTCAACGAGAAATCGGTGACCGATTCAGGGCTGCGCTACCCATACACCGGCATCTTGGACTTGGCCCCCTTGATTCGGGAATACCTGATTTTGGACATCCCCATCAGCCCTGTGTGCAGCCCCGATTGCAAAGGGCTGTGCCCGGTTTGCGGCGCGGACCGCAACCAAGTGGATTGCGGCCACGACACCACCTCCACCGACCCCCGCTGGGACGCGCTGCGGGCCTTGCTTTCCGATTCCCCACCCACAGGAGGTTGAGCATGGATTCCGCGCTCATTCGCAAGATGCAAAAAGCCAAGCAATATGCCCAAGAGCCTGACCGCTTCAAATTCTTGCATTTGGAAGTGGAAATTCAGGGCAACAACAGCGTGCACCATGTGAAGTACGAGCGGGGACGGTGGACCTGCGATTGCGCGTTCTTCCAGTCGCGCGGCCAGTGCAGCCACACCATGGCTGTGGAATATTTGTTGGATGGCATGTTGGGCTCGTGAGGCCCTGGGTTTGGTTTTCGGGGGAACGGCTCCGCCGCGGCCGAGGTTGGGCCGCGGCGTGGCGTTTCGGCTCTGGCCACGCGGGGGCTTGCCCCCTACGGTATAATGAACTTGCCCGGCCCAAAGTCGGCCAGGGCGCATCTCGTCGAGCGAACTTCCGTTGAGGACGGCGCGCATGGGCAAGCGTTATTACATTTGGACCGCGGGCTGCCAGATGAACACCGCGGATTCCCAGCGGGTTGGGGCCGCGCTGGAGCGGTTGGGCTACGATTGGACCGACCGGCCCGAAGAGGCCGATGTCATCGTGCTCAACACATGCGTGGTGCGCCAAAGCGCGGAAGACAAGGCTTATGGCCGGCTGATGTCGCTGCGCCCCCTCAAGGAGCGTCGGCCCGAGGTGGTCATCAACCTGATGGGCTGTCTGGTCGGCGTGCGCGGGCACGAGCGCCTCAAGCAGCGCTTCCCCTTCGTGGATGTGTTCTCGCCGCCGTCGGACCCCGGGCCACTCATCGCGCACCTGACCCAAGACGAAGCCAAAGCCTTAGACGACGCGGAAACCCAACGCCGCTTCGCCATCATGGACGGCGATTTGCTGCTGCCGCGCCACTTGCGCGGGCAATTGGTCACCGCGTTCGTGCCCGTGGTGTACGGCTGCTCCCACGCGTGCACGTTTTGCATCATCCCCTATCGGCGAGGGGTCGAGCGCAGCCGCCCGGTGGGCACCATCGTGGCCGAGGTGCGCGCGCTGGTCGCCCAAGGGGTCAAGGAAGTCACCCTCTTGGGCCAAATTGTCGACCGCTATGGCAAAGACATCCCCGACGGGCCCTCTTTGGCCCAACTGCTGCGTCTGTTGCACGACATCGAGGGCCTGGCCCGCATTCGCTTCCTGACCTCGCACCCCAACTGGATGACCGACGAACTGCTGGAGACGGTCGCCGCGCTGCCCAAAGTCATGCCGCACATCGAGGTGCCCGTGCAGGCCGGCGACGACGAGGTGCTGCGCCGCATGAAGCGCGGCTACACGGCCGACGATTATCGGCGCCTCATCGCGCGCATTCGGGACATTGTGCCCGAGGTCGCCATCGCCACCGATGTCATCGTCGGTTTCCCGGGTGAGACGGCCGAACAATTCCAGCGCACGTATGACCTGCTGGCCGAGTTGAAGTTAGACGTCGTCCACCTGGCCCGCTATTCGGAACGGCCCGGCACTGTAGCCGCGCGGCGTTTGCCCGACGATGTGCCCGAAGAAGAAAAGTGGCGCCGCTTTCGCCTCATCGAAGAGTTGCAGAAGGGCATCGCGGCCGAGATCAACCGCGCCTACTTGGGCCGCACCGTTGAGGTCCTCTTCGAAGAAAAGGTCCGCGGCCGCTGGAAGGGCCGCACCCCGCAAAACAAGTTGGTCTTCGTCGAAAGCGACCAAGACCTCAAAGGCCAAATTCTGCCCGTGACCATCACCTGGACCGGGCCATGGTCCATGATCGGCCGGCTGCCTCACCCGCGAGCGGTGAACTTGGGGCCCGCGCCTCAGGCCGCGGCCGAGTCGTCCCCTGTGGCGCGCGGTCGCGGGTGAGCCTGGGCCGCGCGCGCCGAGGCTTCACACGGCACATCGCCATACGAGCAAAACACGCAACAATCGCCCGGCCGCGGGGTGAGCACCGCCCCGCACGCGGGGCAGACCACCCGCCATTGGCAAGCGTGCGCGGGCATCTCGGCCCAGTGCGTTGCCCGGCACTCCGGGCAGGTCAGACGGCCATACTTCACCGATGGGGCAGGTTGAGGCATAATGCACGCTCCTGCCCTCACGATAACCCACCGGCGGGTCGCGCGCCATAGGCGCTTTGGCCCATCTGGCCGCGCCCCCGCGCTTGGCCTTGCCCCCACCGACCCGGCCGACCCGCACCGTCCGTTCCCAAGGAGAGGCAACCATGCCCCTGGAACACATCCCCCTCATCCCGCTGGAGCGTTTCTTCGAGAACCCCGAATACGCGCAAGCGCGCCTTTCGCCCGACGGCCGCGCGGTGGCCTTTCTGCGCCCTTGGGAAGGCGTGCTCAACCTGTGGGTGCAGGATCTGCAAACCGGTGCGCGCCACCGGGTGACCGCGGACCGCGGTCGGGGTATTCTGGAATTCACCTGGGCCTACAACGGCGACCTGCTCTACCTCCAAGACCGCGACGGCGATGAGAACTGGCGGGTGTACGCGGTCGCGCGCCAAGGCGGTGAGCCCCGCTTGCTCACCCCGGGCCAAGGCGTGCAGGCCCGCTTCGTTCGCAGGCACCCAAACCACCCGCATACGGTGCTGCTCGCGCTCAACGACCGCAACCCCGCGTTGCACGATGTCTACCAGGTCGACCTGCGCACAGGGGAGCGCCGCTTGGTGCTGACCAACGACTTCGCCGCGGTGGGCTTCGTGGCCGACGAGGACCTGCAGGTGCGGGTGGCCCAGCGCATGACCGACGACGGCGGCGGTGAACTGCTGCGCCGCACCCACGACGGCTGGCAGCCCTTCTATCGCTGGGGGCTGGAAGATGTCTTCGTCAGCCCCGTGGACCTGCGGGGCGACACCCTCTACCTCTTCAGCAGCGTGGGTCGCGAGACCGCGAGCCTGCGGGCCTATGACCTGACCACCGGCGAAGAGCGCATCCTGGCCGAAGACCCCGAGTACGACACGGGCGTCAGTGACGGGGTCCTGGGCCCCGCCCTCCTCTTCCACCCCCGGGCCCCGCGGCCCGAAGCCGTGGCCGTGGTGCGCGACAAGCAAACCTGGGTGGTGCTCGACCCCGCGCGGAAGCCCGACTTCGAGCGCTTAGCCCAGGTAGAGCCCGGCCGCCAGTTCGGCATCTTCAGCCGCGACCTGGCCAACCGCCGCTGGATCGTGGTCTACGACGGCGACCGGCAGTCTCCCCACTACTACCTCTACGATCGGGATACAGGCGAGGCCCGGTTGCTCTTCGTCTCGCGGCCCGAAATCGAAAAGTATCCCCTGGCCGAGCGCCGGCCCGTGCGCATTCGGGCCCGAGATGGCCTCATCTTGCACGGCTACCTCACCCTGCCCCCCGGCGTAGAGCCCAAGAACCTGCCCGCGGTCATCTACCCCCACGGCGGCCCCTGGGCGCGAGATTTTTGGGGCTGGGAGCCCATTGCCCAATGGCTGGCCAACCGGGGCTACGCGGTGTTGCAGGTCAACTTTCGGGGGTCGGTGGGTTTTGGCAAGACCTTTCTCAACGCGGGCAACAAGCAGTGGGGCCGCAAGATGCAAGACGACCTCACCGACGCGGCCCGCTGGCTCATCGAGCAAGGCATCGCGGACCCGCGGCGCGTGGGCATCATGGGCGGCTCCTACGGCGGCTACGCGACCTTAGCCGGCCTGACCTTCACCCCCGACCTCTACGCCGCGGGGGTGGATATCGTGGGGCCTTCCAACCTGTTCACCCTGCTGGAGAGCATCCCGCCGTATTGGAAGCCCATGGTGGCCCTCTTCCACACCCGCATGGGCCACCCGGAGCACGATGCCGACCTGTTGCGCGCGGTCTCGCCCCTGTTCCATGTCGAAAACATCCGCGCGCCTTTGCTCATCGGCCAGGGCGCCAACGACCCCCGGGTGAAGCGCACCGAAAGCCTGCAGATCGTCGAAGCCCTGCGCCGCGCGGGCAAAGCGGTCGACTATGTGGAATACCCCGACGAGGGCCATGGCTTTTTCAAGCCCGAAAACCGGCTGGACTTCTTCCGCCGCGCGGAGCGCTTTTTGGCCCAGCACTTAGGCGGCAGGGCGGAAGCATGAGCCGCGGGGCCGCGCTCAGGGGGCCCATTCGGCTTGGGCCCGGGCCCGCAGCCAGTCTTCCAACAGCGGAAAAGCCCACCGATAGCCGCCCTGTTCGGCCACCATCATTTGCCGCGCGACGAAGAACCGCAGCGTCGGGCCCACCAGCCGCGCCGCGGAGGCAGGCACCTGCTGCCGCAACCCCTCGGCCGAGATGCCCGGCGTCGCGGCCACCGCATACAGAATGCGTTGGTAACCCTCCCGCACTTCTGGGTCCGAGAGCCGGTCAGGGAAAGGTTGGGGCACATCCCACAGAAAGCGAAAATCGCCAGCCTGCTTCTCGGGCACCCTGGCCAGGGCTGCCTCCACATCGTCGAGGGTGACCTCCAGGCGGCGTTCGTCGTCCAGGCGGGTGACGATCTCATAGAGCGCGGCCTGGAGCCAGTTGGGCTGGCGGCCCGTCGCGTGCAGCAGCCGCTGCACCGCGGCCTCGGGGTAGCGCACCGGGAAGTCGGGCACCGGGCGGAGGACCAACTCTCGGGCCGCGTCGGGTTCCAGGGGCCCCACCAGCAGGCGACGCACATTGATGAACCGGTCGCTCCAGTGCGCGGGCAGGTCTTCGAAGGTGTACAGCCCGCTGAAGAGCACCAGCCACCGGCGCCGATGTTGCAATATGTGCCGCAGCACATCCAACACCCGCAGATCCAGGCGGCCGGCCTGGATGGCTTCTTCGATTTTTTCGTATTCGTCCAGGGCCAAAAGGAAGTACGACCGCGGCGCGGCTTGCTCCACCGCGGCCAGCCAACGTAAGAACGCGTCGAAAGGATCCTGCTGCAGCGCGTGCGCGTCGACCGACGGCAAATCCAGGCCGCGATGCTGCCGCGCGGCCCGCCGCGCGGCGTCGACCACTTGCTGCCAAAAGGCCGCGGCAGAGCCCACCGTGGCCAAACCTTGGACATCCAGCACCAGGGGCACCACTTCGGGCCCCAGGCGTTTGGGCAGTTGCAGCAGCAGGGAGGTTTTGCCCATGCGCCGGCCGCCAAAGAGCAACAGCGCGGGCCGCTGGCGCTGAAAGGCCACGAATTCCGCCTCCAGCCGGCGCATGATATCCTGCCGGCCCTTGAAGACCGCGGAGGCGGTCTGCAGGGGCGTGCCCGCGGTATAGGGGTTGAAGAGGAAGACCTGCTGGCGGGTCTGCTCCAACGCGGCTTGCAGCAGGTTGGCCCAGTTCGCCAGCACGGGCAGCACCTTGGGCGCCAGCGCGTCACCGCTCAATTGCAAGGCCTGCTGCCAAGCCTGCACGGCCTCCAGGGCCTCTTCCCAACGCTGGACTCGGTTGGCCGGCGTGTCGCTGAGCACACCGGCCCGCACCTTGCCCGTGATCGTCTCCAGTTGGCTCACCAAATCGCGCCACCGCTCGCGCACCGGGGGCAGCAGCCAGGGGCGAATGCGCTCGTACAGGTCGGCCAGGGCATCCAACGTTTGGGCCTGGGCCATATCGTCCAGGAGCATCTGCCGGGCCACCTGGGCCGCGACCCGCCGGGCCCAGGGGTAGTGATACGCGGCCAGGTACGCCACCGCGTCCCGCCCCCGCGGCCGGTCGTGCCGGGCCAAGTTGGTCACATGCCGCGCCACCCCGGGCAGGGGCAGCACGAGGACTTCGTGCCAGAAGGGCGGCGAGAAGCGCAGCCAGCGCCCCCGGCGGTCGAACCACGCGAGCAACCACGCTTGCACGGGCAGCAACAAGAGCAGCACATCGTGCAACCGCAGCGTCGCGGCAAGCGAAGCCAGTGCGAATGAGACACCCACCAACACGCCCCACAACACGCCCACCAACCCGCCCTCCAACAC
>Ga0256914_1001682_pt1 | contig 19428 bp, 17 predicted proteins | sample HulkmetaG_FD_191571 | JGI IMG/M metagenome (GOLD analysis project Ga0256914, IMG submission 191571) | Hydrothermal chimney microbial communities from Main Endeavour vent field at the Juan de Fuca Ridge, Pacific Ocean - Hulk | ecosystem: Environmental > Aquatic > Marine > Hydrothermal vents ... | reverse complement strand
ACCTGGCCGACCGGAAGAAGGTAGCCGAGGTCTTCGCCCGATACCGGCCGCAGCGGGTGGTGAACCTGGCCGCCCAGGCGGGGGTGCGCTACTCGCTGGAGAACCCCCTCTCCTACATCGACAGCAACCTGCTGGGCTTCGCCAACGTGCTGGAGGGGTGCCGCCACAACGGCGTTGAGCACCTGGTCTACGCCTCCTCCAGCTCGGTGTACGGTGCCAACACCCGCATGCCCTTCTCGGTGCACCACAACGTGGACCACCCGGTGAGCCTCTACGCCGCCACCAAGAAGGCCAATGAGCTCATGGCTCACACTTACAGCCACCTCTACGGCCTGCCCACCACGGGGCTGCGCTTCTTCACCGTCTACGGCCCCTGGGACCGGCCCGACATGGCGCTGCAGAAGTTCACCCGCGCCATCCTCGCCGGCGAGACCATCAAGGTGTTCAACTACGGCAAGCACCGCCGCGATTTCACCTACATCGACGACATCGTGGAGGGGGTGATCCGGGTGCTGGACAGGCCCGCCGAACCCAATCCCGAATGGAACGGCGACGATCCCGACCCCGGTTCCAGCCGCGCGCCCTGGCGGGTCTACAACATCGGCAACAACAGCCCGGTGGAGCTGGAGACCTACATCTCCACCCTGGAGAAGGCCCTGGGCGTGGAGGCGAAGAAGGAGTACCTGCCGCTGCAGCCCGGCGACGTGCCCGACACCTACGCCGACGTGCAGGACCTGGTGCGCGACTTCGACTACCGGCCCGACACGCCGCTGGAGGAAGGCATAGAACGGTTCGTGAACTGGTATCGGGACTATTACGGTTCCTCCCACCCATGAGCGAAGACTTTGTCCAGTTGGTACGCAAAAACCTGGCCCATTACGGCCACAAGGCGTTGGCGGCCGCGCGCGGCCTGCGTTTCGGGCTTTTTCCCGTCGCCTTGAAAACCCCCATCTTCGTGGTCGGTTGCAGCCGCGCGGGCACCACCCTGGTTTACAAGACCCTGTCGGAATCCCACCATCTGGGAAGCCTTCAGAAAGAGACCCACGACTTCTGGGCCACGCTCCATCCCCCAGCGGAAAGAGGCTGGGACTCGCATCGGATCCCCGAAGAAGCGGCCTCGGATGCCGATCGCCAAGCGGTGGCGAGGTTGTTCTACACCGAAACGGGCCGCCTTCGGGTGGTGGACAAGAACAACCAGAACGGCCTCTCCATCCCGTATCTGCTTCGGCTTTTCCCCGACGCCCATTTCGTCTACATCAAGCGCAGCCCCGGGGACAACATCAACTCCCTCATCCATGGTTGGCGCAAGGCGGACGAGTTCGGCACCTGGGCGGACGCCCTGCCCGAGACCGTGGCCATCGACAACGGACGCTTTCGGCGCTGGTGCTTCTTTCTGGCCGAAGGCTGGCGAGCGTACCTGAACGCCTCCATCGAAACGGTGTGCGCCTTCCAGTACGAGGCGATGAACCGGGCCATCCTCGATGCAAAGGAGAAGGTGCCGGGCGATCAGTGGCACGAACTGAAGTACGAAGCCATCCTGGCCGATCCGGTCGGAGAGTTCCGCCGCATCTTCGAGGGGTGCGGCGTGCCCTTCGACCGGCACATGGAAGCCCATTGCAGTACCGTCATCCAGACCCCCTACAACGCCTTTTCTGAAATCCGGGTGGACAAATGGAAAAACAGCCCCGACCGGGCGCGCATCGAGCGGATGCTGCCCACCCTGGAGCCCATTGCCCGGCGCATGGGCTATGCCCTTTGAGCCTCGCGGAAACCGGCGATCTCTCCGCCCACCGAGGACAACCGCACCAGATAGAATCGGCGCCGGTCCCCGCGCAATGAAAACAGGGCATTCACACCATAGAGCGCCAGCTTCTTCCACAGGTAACGCGGCACGCCGTTCTCTCCGCCGCGCACGCGGACCAGTGTCCTGGACCTCTGGTAGGCCTTGCGCATGAGATAGGACAGGCGCAGCCGTTCCAGATCCACGTAATGGTATTGGAGCATGTCGGGAAGATAACGAACCCTCTCCCCCGCCGCCATGGCCCGTAACACCAGATCGCTGTCTTCGCTGCCGGCCAAGTCATGGCCCTTGGGCCCCAGCTCGGTGGAGAACCCGCCCACCTTCCGGAAGACATCCACGTGAATGGCGAGATTTCCGCCTCCGGGGATTTTCGAGTCGTCGCCCAGGAAGTGTCCCTCTTCCCCCAGTTCGAAATGGGGGACGGGAAGCGGATAGATGCGGTAACGGCCCTGGGTATGCACCCAGGCCGGCTCGTCGCCCCGCCAGTCCGGCACCACGCGGCCGCAGAACATGCGCACGCCGGGAAAACGGCGGATGCCGTCGGCCACCGCCTCCAGGTAGCCGGCATCGACCCGGTGATCGTCGTCCACGAACAACAAGAACCCTGCCTCCACCATGTCGATGGCCCGGTTGAGCGCATGAGACTTGCCCACGCGAGGCTCTTCACAATAGCGGAGGGGCAAGCCCCCGGTTCTCCCGTCCCGATAGGCGGCCACCCGTTCGGGGGTGTCGTCGATACAGGCATTGGCCACCACCAGCACCTCGACCTCCATCTCCGAGGGACGGCGGGCGGCATCCAGAGAGGCCAGGGTGCGCATCAGCAGCTCCGCCCGGTCATGGGTGCAGATCACCACCGTCAGCCGATTTCCCATATTCATCGCCTTCCATCCGCTCTTGGACCGTCAACCATACCCCAAGGTGGAGCAAAACCAACACCCGGTTTGCCGCAATGACGATTTCGTCACCATAAGCCGCTCTTGGGCTTATACAATACACTCGTTTGCCGATCTAACACGCTACTGACACGGAATCAAACAGTTGACGATTTCCATCCTGAAACACAACCCCACTCGGATTTATCAGATTACCCTCTTGATCGCCATCATCCTGGTGGAAGGGATGGAACTGACATTGCTACAACGCAAATATGACCTGTTCACTGGGAGCTTCCTACAACCTACTCGTATATTGAAACCTTTGACCGACTTGTGTTCATAGGTCTCTTTTCATGGATAGACCTCACTTTCTTTGGCCTTCTGGCGCTATTGTGGTTTCCACTGGCCGGTCGGCGTCGTATCCATCCTTTGCTGGCAGCCTACGACTATCTTTTCATAACCGCAAGCACTATAAGTTTTTGTCTGGCCGTCAAATTCAAGGTTCTCGCCTACTTCAATGACACCATCAATTTTCTAATCGTGCGTAACCTTGGAAGAGGAAGCCTAGTTGCTGCACTCCATTACATCCTAGACGAAAACCATCCTTTTCGTCCTAGCGGCTGGCGCAATTGGCGCAATTATATTGATCTACTGGATCGGAAGAAAGCTTTTACGACATCACTTGCCTCCGATTACCGCCCAATCGACGCGCTTGCAGGGGCGCTCTATTGCCACAATCGCGCTCCTGGCTTTCATAACCGTGGCACTCGTCTGGCAGATCAATAAGAACCCACAATTGCGCTACGGCCTGAAAAATCAGGCCGCCTACGACATCATTTCCTATACACTAGATAATCTATCTGATTTCGATGGCGACGGTTATGGTCTGTTCCGCTTTCCCATGGACCCCGACAACCGCAACCCTCACGTGTATCCCGGTGCACTCGACATTCCCAACAACAGCATCGATGAGGATGGTTTCGGTGGCGACTTTACATGGCCACATGTGGAACACCACGATCCGCTGGCCGATTTGCAGCCGATACCTGGAAGTCATATCCTGCTAGTGATACTGGAAAGCGCCCGAGGCGACTTGATCGGCCGGTTTTGGAACGGGAAAGAAGTGCCCCCGGTAATAACAAAGACAGTAGCCGATGGAACCAGCGCGGCTCACGCTTACAGCCATACAGGCTACACGGTCACTTCACTCAAAGCGATTTTCAATCGTACGCTATCACAAAGTATCGACCGCGTTCAGCTCACGGATTTTCTCGACCGATCAGGCTATCTGCTTTCCTTCATATCAGGACAGGATGAATCTTTTGGTGACGTGGCACAAGTCACGAGGATGAAAGGTGACGGCCACTATTTTTTCGATGCTCGATCGGCTCTAGAAGATCGGGTCTTCCCAAGCAAAAATTCTGGCAGCCTGACACTGAGTGAAGCGCGCGTATTGAAGGAGCTTCTCAAGCGGGTAAACACAACGGACTGGAGTCGCCCCAATTTTTTCTATGTCAATATTCAGGCAGCCCATTTCCCCTATAGTTATCCAGGCATGCCCAACTTGATCATAGAGCAACCACTACCCCGCAACCACATTCGATACGAAAACCGAAAAGCTCTGCAAGGCACGTATTGGAACGCTATTGCAGTCGCCAACCAAACCGTGGGCATGATGATTGATGCCCTGAGAAAGCAAAAAGTTCTCAATCACAGATTGGTGGTAATCGTAGGCGATCATGTCGAATCTTTATTCGATGACGGCTTTCTTGGCCACGGCCATGCTCTCAATGAAGCACACACCCGCATTCCATTGATCATCAACAGACCCGGCCTACAACTCGACCAAGCTGCGGGACAGATAGACCTGGCCGAGCTGATCATTACATTAGCCACCGACCGTTTCGATGCTCGCCGGTGGAGTGACAGCCAGCGCCCTCAGTTCCAGTTCGTCGGCTCTCTGGATCGCCCACAACAAATTTGCCACGGGGGCACAGGCGGCGTGCGCACGTTACTCGATCTACGTACTCGCAAGGTTTTTTCAGTGATCTGAAGCACTGGGTTGACTTCGATGAAGCCTACAGCGATGTGAAACCGGCCTCCAAAACACGAGCCTTACTCCACCACTGGGAAGCCTTGCGATGGCAAAATCATCTGGCCCGCCAGCAAATAAGCGCACACAAGCATGTGACATCATGGAACGAAACGGGACCCAAGTCATGAATTCTGTTTCCATGCATTTTCCCCAATCCGCCCGTGAGTTAAACTTTCGCCATTTCTGAAACGCAAGACCGGCGCACCCAGGAAGCCACCCCATGAAACTCATCGTACAGATCCCTTGCTACAACGAAGAAGCCACCCTGCCCCAAACGGTGGCCGACATTCCCCGGCAGATCGAGGGCATCGACAAAGTGGAAATTCTGGTCATCGACGACGGCAGCACGGACCGCACCGTAGAAGTGGCACGCGCATTGGGCGTGGATCACATCATACGCAACAAGGTCAACATGGGACTGGCCCGAACCTTCCGTCGCGGGCTGGAAGCCTGCCTTCAACTTGGCGCCGATGTCATCGTCAACACCGACGGCGATAACCAGTACGCCGGAGCGGACATCCCCAAGCTCATCCGCCCCATCGTCGAAGGCTGGGCAGACATGGTCATCGGCGACCGCCAGACATCCAAAATTCCCCATTTCTCCCGCACGAAAAAGCTGCTTCAGTGGCTGGGTAGCGGCGTGGTTCGCAAGTTGGCCGGTGTTTGGGTGCCGGATGCCGTGAGCGGGTTTCGTGCGTTTTCCAGGGACGCGGCCATCAAGCTCAATATCGTTTCATCTTTCAGCTATACCATTGAAACGGTCATCCAAGCAGGAAAACGCGACATCGCCATTACCTCGATTCCGGTGCGAACCAACCCAAAGACACGGGAATCCCGGCTGTTCACCAGCATCCCGAAATTCATAGAACGGCAGGTGAGCACCATCGTGCGCATGTACGCCATGTATCAGCCGATGAAGGTTTTTTTCTACATCGGCACTTTTCTCACAATCATCGGCGTCATTCCCATCCTACGGTTTCTCTACTTCTATTTCACGGGATCAGGAGGCGGCCATCTGCAATCCCTGGTATTGGGCGGTGTACTTCTCATGATGGGTTTCATTGCCTACCTGGCCGGCTTGGTGGCCGACCTCATCGGCTTCAACCGCCAGCTCCTGGAGATGACGCTGGAGAAAGTGCGTCGGATGGAGCTGGAAGAGTGCCGCACGAAAGAGGACTAAAGCCGATTTCCCACGCTTAGATCCACTTATGCGTCATACGATTCTGGTAACCGGGGGGGCTGGTTTTCTCGGCTCCCACCTGTGTGAACGTCTGCTGGCCTTGGGACACGACGTGCTTTGCGTGGACAACTTCTTCTCCAGCGAGAAGGAGAATATCCGCCACTTGCTGGACAACCCTTACTTCGAATTCAAGCGTCACGACATCACCTTTCCGCTCTATGTGGAAGTCGGCAGAATCTTCAACCTGGCCTGTCCCGCCTCGCCCGTCCACTACCAGATAGATCCAGTACAAACTTTGAAAACATCGGTCCACGGCGCCATCAACATGCTGGGGCTAGCCAAACGGGTAAAGGCCCGTATCTTCCAGGCGTCCACCAGCGAGGTATACGGGGATCCTGAAGTCCATCCCCAGCCCGAAAGTTACTGGGGTCACGTCAATCCCAACGGCCCCAGAGCATGTTACGACGAGGGCAAACGCTGTGCGGAAACCTTGTTTCTGGACTACCGTCGTCAGTATGGCTTGTCGGTGCGCATCGCCCGCATCTTCAATACCTACGGTCCCAGAATGCACGAAGCCGACGGCCGGGTGGTCTCCAACTTCATCATACAGGCTTTGAGAAACCGCCCCATCACCCTCTATGGCGACGGTAACCAGACCCGTTCCTTCTGCTATGTGGATGACATGATTGACGGTTTTCTGCACCTCATGAACACAGAGGATGAAACCCTAGGACCGGTTAATCTGGGAAACCCCGAGGAAATCACCGTTCGGGAACTGGCTGAAACCATCATCGACCTCACGGGGTCAAGCTCTTCCATAGAACATCGCCCGCTGCCTGAAGACGACCCCAGGCAGCGACGCCCCGACATCACCAAGGCACGGCGCGTGCTAGGATGGCGCCCGACCACCCCTTTACGCACCGGCTTGCTACGCACTATCGAATATTTCGAGCACCGTCTTGCCCATCAACACCGTCAATACCAAAGTCTTCCTGAATGAAGCCGTAACTGGTGCCGCGCATAAGGGCCGATGACCTTGCGGACAGACCACGGCTTGCGCCAACGAACGATCGCTTCCCGTATCCCCGCCAGATAGGCCCCCACCTCTCCACACCGTAGGGCCACCCATCCGTTTTTGGCCATCCATGCCAACGACGTGCTCAAAGCCTCAGGCCACGGAAGATTGCGCCAGGCAACCCATATTCGATTGCGGGTGGCGAAACGCAGATAACGCCCCGACGGCCGCGCCCGAGGCGTCTCCCTATGCAAAACCTCGATCTCAGTCGTAAACAGCATGTGGTAACCGGCATCTAGTATCCGGTATGACAGATCCAGCTCCTCGGCATAAATGAACAACGCCTCCCATAACCCCCCGGCCGCTTCATAGGCCCGCCGCCGGATCAAAGCCCCAGCAGCACAAAAATAGGTACAGCGTGACCACCCGAACAGCAGACGTTTGTCCCGTCGCGGAATGGCTTTCACATCCACCTCGCCGCTATATGCGTTGACGATGTTGAAGGCGATAACCCCCAACCGTTCATCTTCCTCCATTCGCTGTACAGCCTTATCCAATTCCCCTACATCGCGGAACTCCGCATCATCGTCCAGAACCACGCAATACTCACCCCGGGCAAGACCGAAAGCCACGTGGCGCCCCCCGGCAGCACCAACGTTTGTATCGAGGCGATGGAAGCGAACCCATGGAAACTCTCCTTGCACGAGATCAGGCGTATCATCCGTTGACCCGTTGTCGACCACCACCACTTCGAACGTACGCCGATCCAATGCCTCAAGGCTCTGAAGACACTCCCTCAGTTCCTGGCTACGATTCATCGTCAGGACCAGAACACTGACCCGTGGCACCTCGGTCGACCGAACCGAAGCCGCAGAACTGTTTCCCCTTTCCGTTGTTTCGAAGCTGCTGGCGCTTGACATCACACTGCTGTGCCGTTGAACTGTTAAGCTGATTCTACCTATGGGCACGCCCCCGCATCCGAAGGACCGCTGAAACCGTGACGGAAACCACCAAAGCACAACCCCGTGTTGCCCTCATCGGCCCCGTTCTACCGTTTCGGGGTGGCATAGCGCAACACACCACCCAGCTCCACAGAGCCTTGAGTGAATTGTCCGAGGTACACACCTGGTCATTCAGCCGACAGTACCCCCAATGGCTGTTTCCGGGCGAGAGCGACCGTGATCCCAGCTTCCAAGGCCACATAGAGCCCCGCGTCGACTACAGCATCGATTCATTGAACCCGCTGACTTGGAAAAAAACAGCGGCAGAGATCCGTGAATTCAACCCCCGAATCCTGATCATTCCCTGGTGGACCGTATTCTGGGCACCCACGTTCCGGTATTTCGCAAAGACACTAAAATCTCCAGGGCGGGAAATCGTATTCTTCTGTCATAACGTGGTGGACCACGAATCCGCCTACTGGAAAACACTTCTCAGCAAAAATGTTTTGAAACTGGCCGATCGATTCGTCACCCACACCAAGCAGGATGCGGAAAAACTGGCGTCCCTCGTTCCTGAAACACAGGTGACAGTGCATCCTCACCCCATCTACGACCAATTTCCACCAGCCAAAGGCGTATTACCAAGACGAGCGACATTGGAGTTACTATTCTACGGGTTCGTCAGGCCATATAAAGGTCTTGACCTCCTCATCGAAGCCATGGGCCTGTTGAAAGGGAAAGACATCCACTTGACCATAGCAGGCGAATTCTGGAAAGGGGAGGAAGAAGTTAGAAGGCGAATTATCGAACTAGGCATTGAAGATCAAGTGGAACTGCGTCCACGCTATCACACGGACCAGGAAACCGCTGAGTTGTTCCATCGTGCAGATTTCATCGTATTGCCCTACAGAAGCGCGACTGGGACTGGTGTAATTCCAATTGCTTATCATTATAACAAGCCGGTGATTGCCACAGCCGTTGGCGGCATACCGGATGTGGTTGTCAATAACAAAAGCGGGCTTTTATTGCAAGACCTCAATGCTGAATCATTATCCCAATTAATATTACTTGCTCATAATATATCTTCAGAAAAGCTTTCGAAGTTTATAAACAATTACAAAACTACTCTATCATGGAAAAGCATTTCTAAAGCCATTGTGCATTAATATGGCACTCCAATTGTTATGAACATATTTATTGTAACACCATATAATATTTGGCCCACCACTTACGGCGGAGCCGTAAGAACATTCAATTTAGCAAAAACGCTGCATTCTCTTGGACACGAGGTAACCTTATTTTCTGCAAACACGATACCAGAAAATCAATATGATTTTTCTTGGAAGAGCTTTCTCTCAGCTAATAAAGCATCTCTTTTTTTTAACCCCAACTTGACCAACACGCTAAAAAATGAAATACAAAGAAGACACCCAGATCTTATAATTATGGAGTTCCCTTACCATTATTTTTCCTTAAAGAGAGCACTGCCGCCAAATCCTCCCTTTATACTTTATGATGCACATAATGTTGAATACGATAGATTTAAGCGCCTACAAAAACCTTGGATTTCTAAAATCGTTAGGGTTGCAGAAAAAGCCACTTATAAAAACGCCGATGCTGTCATTACCGTAAGCGAAACAGACAAAATAAAGTTTGAAAGGATTTACAGGAAAAGAAAAAACGTGCTTATATTAGAAAACGGCGTTGACACGAATACATTCTTCCCAGGAACAAAAGACAGAAGCCTCATCGAGAAATACAACATCTCTTCAGGGCCGGTAATATTATATTTTGGAGCATATGATTATCTCCCAAACAAACAAGCAGCCTATACCTTAAAGAATACACTATGGAAAAAAATAAAATCCATATTCCCAACAGCTAAACTTCTTTTAATTGGCAAACATCCCCCTTTTGAATCTTCCTATACAGAAGACATCATCGTTACGGGCGCCGTAGACGATATAGTTTCCCACATACGATTGGGCGATGCCCTTATCGTTCCACTCAACTCAGGAGGAGGAACGAGACTAAAAATCATTGAAGCGTTAGCTACGGGCATACCAGTCGCCAGCACACCAATAGGAGCGGAAGGGATCAAAGTTCCAACGGACAATAAATCTATAATTATTTCAGAACTTGACGGCCTACCAGACGCCTTATTTACACTATTAAACCACGATAAACACACATTATCTACAGACGCACGAAATTTCGCAGAAACATATGACTGGACATCCTTAATCAAGCGAATAGAATGGGAAACACTACAGAAAAAATAGGAAAGCTCCACTCCAAGTATTTGGGCTCTTCGTCGTTTCATGTGGAATTCCCTTTGAAACCTGTGCCAAGGTATCCACAGGATCAGTGACGAGGAAAGCGGCATGAACGACAACCAGATCCTGCTCCTTAGTCTGGGCCTGGAGGCTCCCTGGAAACTGGTGGACCAGCAGTTGGACACCACCAAACAGCCCCACGAACTGCACCTGACCATCCAGGGCGAGCGAGTCGCGCAATACCCTTGTCCTGTCTGTGGTGCCCTGTGCAAGGCCCACGACTTCAAGGAGAAGCAGTGGCGGCACCTGAACTTCTTCCAGCACCACTGCTACATCCACGCCTCAGTGCCACGGGTGAAGTGCCCGAAGCATGGCGTCAAGCAGGTGAAGGTGCCCTGGGCACGCAAGGGCAGCGCCTTCACCCTGCTGTTCGAGCAGGCCGCCGTCACCCTGGCCAGGGAGATGCCGGTCCATGCGGCCGCCCGCATCATCGGCATCGGGGACAAGCGGCTGTGGCGCATCGTGCAGCACTACGTGGCCCAAGCGGTGGCCCGATTGGACCTTTCCAGGGTCCAGGCCATCGCCCTGGACGAGGTGCGCAAGACCGAGAACCGGGTCCAACCGTTGCCAAAGCACCTGCGCTGGGCGGTGCTCAAGCGGGGCGACCTGGACCATCTGACCACCCATCAGCTCATGGCCCTGGCGGAACTGCTGGACCAGGGGCTGGACACGGCGACCGCCTGGCGGGTAAAGGAGCGGCTGCGCTGGGTGCGGCAGGCATCGACGCCGAGAGCGGCCAAATGGCGAATCACGCGGTTCATCAACTACGCCTCGGCACTCGTTGGCTACGCCCCCTTGCTGGAGCCTGTCCGCAAGGCGCTGCAGACGCTACGCAACCACGCCCAGCGGGTGGCCCGGCGCTGGACATCCGCCTTTACCAACGCCCGGCTCGAAGGGCTGAACAGCATCTTCCAGGCCGCCCGCGCCAGGGCACGGGGATACCGTAACGACAGCACCTTCATCACCATGATCCACCTGATCGCCAGCCCAGCAGGTTCCATGCTGAAATCCACATAAAATGACGAAGAGCCAAAAGAAACAAATAGCCGTTACCAAAAATCACTAAAAGATCCTCGAATTTATGAGATCTTTAGCCTGTTGACCCCGAGATGAAAGGCCACCCAGAACGCAAAAGAACAATAGCTGTAAAAAATATAGGAAAAATTCATTGCCAAATAACCCTGGCTACAAATCGGTTCTCGTAAATTCCGCATTTCTTGGAATTTCTCGAGTCATTACTAGCACATCCAGAGCTGCCTATGCAATAGCACTTGCAAGCATGCTTGGAGCACAAAACTACGGCACTTACAACTATGGCCTATCATGGTACTTGACGTTCCTTCCTTTAAGCGTCTTAGGCATAGATTGGATCCTGTCTAAGGAGATTGGAATCAATCCAAGCAGCGCTCCTAAGCTCATCGCACACACATTCATCCTGCGAACAACGGTAGCCTTTTTACTAACACTATGCACTATATTCCTTGCCTATCGCTTAGAGACCAACCCAGACCTATTCTTGCTGCTCAGCATTTTCTCACTGGCGCTGTTTTTCCGAAGCTTGGCGCTGTGGTTCCAATCCACTTTCGTAGCCCGAGAGGAAGCATCCCGGGTGCTAGTACTAGAGGCGATCTTCAGATTGGCCGAAATCTTCATTGGTATTATGCTCCTTTTGCAAGGATTTGGGCTGCTGGCGATCGCCGTCAACCATGCGGCAATCTGGGCATTGCAGGGCGTTTTTTCCTATTTCATGCTGCGACGCGCTGTCGGCTCGTTTATACGCCGCCCGGAGCTTTCAGAAATCGTTCGCCTGCTCCGCCTGGGTCTGCCGTTCACGGTGGCCGCCTTGTTTGGCGGGTGGCTGCTTCAGGGCTCTCTCATTCTTTATCGACACCTCGAAGGCACGGGAAACCAGCTGGGGCATCTTGCCCTAGCGTTGCAGGCTTTCATCATCCTCTCCATGATTACCGGCGAGTTGGGCAATGCGGCGCTTCCCGTTCTGTCACGCTCAATCAACCGGGGAGATGGAAAATCGGATCTCTATATTCAGGAAGTTCTTCGACTCGGGTGGTTCCTGGGCGGTCTGCTCACTATTGGCGCGTTTTCGTTGGGCGAACCGCTTATCACCTGGGTCCTGGGTGCCGGATATTCACCTGTGGTCAAATTATTACCCTGGTCACTGCTCATTGTAACTTTCTATTTCTGGATGTCCGCGCTCCAAGGCATGGTCGGAGTGCACGGCCATTTTGGCAGAGTTATTTTCGGTAATGCGCTAGGAGCTTTTGTATTTACGGCGTCCTTTTTTCTACTAGTACCTAAATTTGGGGAAATCGGCGCTCTGGTGGCTTTGGGTGGCGGTCTGTTCACCGTCGCGTTTTCCCATATCCTGGTCCTGGGACGTCATCACGCACTGGCTTGGGGCCAGCATTTTCTGCGTCCTGCACTGGCAGCAGCTGCCGGGTTTGGCAGCTGCTGGTGGCTCCTGTCATTGGGGAATATTCCAGCCCTATTTGGCGGGGTGGTGGGACTGGCGGGCACAGCACTGCTATTCGGTGCAGTTCGCCTCAACGAGCTACGACGCGCCTTTTCTGCTGTGCGTTCTCTGTCGCTAGATTGAACGCCATCTCACCCAAACACTCCATGGAGTATCATTCAAACTCTTTTCCCAGTATCGAGAGCCTAAATCATGATTAAAAAGGGATTTTATAGCTGGAACCCTCTGATTGCTCTGTTGGCTATTGGGGCCTTTTTATTTACCCGGCAGCTCTTCGAGCCTTCGCTGGGCTACCCCGACGCCGACCGAATCCTCATGGACGGGGTTTTCATTCACGATTTTCTACGGGATCTCCCTGTCGCCCATCCGTATGACTACGTCATCCATTATTACGGGCAATACCCGGCCCTCAGCATCGGTTACCGCCCACCCTTTTTTCCCTTCGTGGAGGGGCTGTTCAACTTAGTGTTCGGTGTGAACATGTGGAGCTCCCGGCTTGCATTGCTCTTTTTCGGCCTAGCGGGCATTACCGCATGGTTTGCGTTGATCCGTCGGATGTTCGACGACTGGACCGCTTTCTTCAGCACTCTTCTTCTGATCACCTTGCCCTTCGTGGCCAAGTGGGGCTGGTACACCATGGGTGAGTTGCCTTTGTTGTCCATGAGCATGCTCACTCTTTATTTGTTCTATCGCTATACGGAGACCAATTCAGCGAAACATCTCTTTCTCACGGCGTTGGCGTTTTCAGCTACGGTGTGGACAAAGCAGACTGCTTTTTATCTTGCATTCTTCTTTCTCCTTTATCTGATTCAGCAGGGCCAGCTCGTCACCCGACTCAAAGAAAAAAAGACATGGGGCGCTGTAGTGTTGATTCTTGTGGCATTGGTGCCTCTTGCGCTTATTACATTATGGCTTGGCGATCAGAATCTAGCACAATCTATCGGCAAAGGGCTGGAGGGAAAGTCACCTTGGTTGGTACGCTGGGAACGCCTCCCTGAGCATTTCACCAACATCGTTCATTATCAAACGACGCTGCCCTTTCTGCTTCTCATGCTGTTCGGCATGACTTCCGCTGCGGTTAAGAGAGAGAAAAAAGCGGTGTTTTTTGCTCTTTTCATTCTGGTTACCTTTTTATTCTTTTCATATGTGATCCACAAGAACGAGCGCTACACCATTTACTGGCTTCCCGCTTTTGCGCTGTTCGCCGCTTTGCCACTCTATTTCTTTCGGAGAAAGCCCCTGTGGCGCAACCTATTCGCCGCCATACTCGTCGGCGTAGCTGCTTGGGACACCTATCAGGTGTACGCTAAAACACCCAACCATGCCACCGGTTACGACACCGCTGCCGCTTTCGTTCTGAAAAACAGCCATTCCCCAACAGTAATGGTGGACGCCTACAACAACGGATACTTCATCTATTTCATGCGGGCGTTGGACCCCAAGCGAAGCATGTATGTGCTGCGAGCAGACAAACTGCTTACCAGTTCGTCCATCAGCTACCACAATCGGCTGAGTGTCCATATCAAGAACCGTGAGGGCATCCGGGAATTGCTAGACCGTTATGGTATCGAGCTGATCGTGGTGGAAAGCCGGGATCGATCCGGCATCAAGATTCATCAGGAATTCCGCCGCTACCTGGAAGAAGGCCCGTTTGATGAGCTGACACGGATACCGGTGAAGAGCAACCGTCCCCCGTTGATGGATCAGGAACTGGTGGTCTACCGCTACCGTGACTACAAGCCGGCCAAGGGCGGAATTCTGGAGTTGCATCTGCCGGTGGTGGGCCAGACCATCCGGGTACCTTTGCGTCCCGAGCCCGAGCGGTAATTCGAACGGACGGGATCAGCAGCGACGGGGACGAACCGCCAGCGACAATGCCCAGAGCACCAGCAAGGGCAAAATCATGCCGGTGAACAAAGCGAGCGCCATGAGTTTCGGATGTCGATGACGTAGCCGTTGGAGCCAGGGCGCGACCTTGGCGAAGCCACTCAAACGGGCCAAGGGAGGCCATCGGCTTCCTTCCTCAAAGGGGTTGACCAGGGCTTCCGCCGGCGCCGCCAGCGCCTGCCCCAGTTCCGGAGAAGAGAGATATCGAACCCGGGGGAGTTGCCGTTCTATGGCGGTGAGCAATCGGTCCAGGCCGGCAATGGATCGGCGGCACTCCTCTTCGGTGCGAGTGTAGTTGTATCGGTGTGTGGAGATGGTCACGGGCAACGCCTGAGACGCCGCGGCCTTGGCTTCCCGAATGGCGGTTTCCACGGTGGTGCGTCCATCCACCGGTTCGTACATTACGTTACGGACCAGATGGATCTGTCCCCCTTCACTCGCGTCGCCCACGCGTATGAGCGGAGGGTCTTGAATGTAGCGCCCTGATGCGTCACGCCCGATGCAACGGTAGCCGGCGCACTGAATGAACCGTACACCTTGTTCCCGCCACGCCGCCTCCACGTCGGCGGTCCACAGGTAACAAGGTGCCACGGTGCTCAGGCTGGGCGCATCGAACATGGACCGGAAACGATCCAACGCCTGCCGAACCCACAGCGCGACCCGCTCGGGCGGCTCGGGGTCCGTCGGCAAACGATAACCGTTCACATAGTGAGCCTGCAGGGGTGAGTCCAAAGCTTCCCAATCCCACCACTGCGGATCGGCCATGGCGTCAGCCACCCGGCTGTCGCCGGCGCGCACACAGGCCATGAACGCTTCGCTGTTGAGGTGTTCCAGTCCGTGGAGCTGAGGCACCAGCACGCCCGAGCCCATGGCCGTCCGAAGGGCCTGGTAAATCTCGGGAAAAGCTTCGTCGAGATAACGCCTGTGGTAAGCGCCGGTCTCCCGGATCGCCTGGGTGTCCGGCACGGCGAGCACCACGTCGGCGGTGAAGACCGGCTTGCGCCCCAAAGCATCGGCATGACCTTCCAGCATGGCGGCAAGCCGGCGCAGCCGATCTGCATGGAAAGAACCCCCAGGTCCCCAATCGTCGCTTTCGATGAGAACGGGGGTGTCGAGAAAATAGGGTTCCCGCCAAGTACGACGTAGAAGATCGCCTTTCCACAACCACAACGCCACGGTTACGCCGAACCAACCGAGAACCAAGGCGACCGACAACAAGAGTGGAGCCGCTTCAGCCACAGCCAACGGCCTCCTCCCCACCCCACCGAACCGACCAGAACAGGGCGGCGATCACCAGTCCGATCACTCCAGCACCTCCACCGGCATGCCTACTTCCAACACTCCCTGGCCGTCGTGGATGAGATTCTGCCCGAAGAAGACTTTGTTGCCCTCGTTGCGATAGGTCGCCAAGGTCTTCAGCGGTTCATTGCCTTCCCGCTTTCCAGTGGCGGGATTGACGGTGGGAATGGCGCAGCGCGAGCACGGCTTGGCCACTCGGAAAGTGAGATCCCCTATGCGGATCCGTTTCCAACGATCCTCGGCGTAGGGCTCGCACCCTTCCACCACCAGATTGGGCCGAAAACGCTCCATGGGCAGGGGGCGTTCCAGGCGGCAGTTGAGGTCGTCCAACGAAGCCTGGGAGATGAGCAGGAAGGGAAAGCCGTCGGAGAAGGCGGTTTCGTCGCCGAGCGCAGCATAGGCGGGGTCCACCTGGCGGTGCTCCTCCTCGGGAAACTCCACCAGGTGGCAGGGGATGCCGAGAAAATCGCTCAGCCAGCGGTCGGCCTCTTCGCCCATGGGCAGCGCCCGGCAATGATCGTTCCATATCTGGACCGTCACCGGCGCGGCATCCTGCTGGGAGAACACCTCCACCACGGGCATGTCGGGCGCTTTCAGCCGCAATCCCCCATCCAGTATTTGGGGTCGGATCAGCGCCATGCGCGGCAGCTCCCTCTGGGTGAGAAAACGCCCCGCCTCGTCCACCACCATCCAGCGGCGATCCAGTTCCGGCCCGCGCACGCCCACCTTCGTGCGAAGCAGGGACTCCCCGCACAACGATTTCACCGGATAACGATAGAGCGCCGTCAGCCGCATGGCGATCAAAACCCGAAACCGATCCCGATGTTGCCCCAGCCGTCATGGCTGCCGCCGCCCACCCCCACGCCGATGCTGATGGCCGGACGGCTCCAGGTGCGCGCTGCATCCCGCCACAGGCGGATCTCGTCCGCCTGGAGCACCGGGTAGCGGTAATCCGCTTCGCCCACTTTTCCATCCATGTAACCGAGCAGGGGGCCGGTGACGGTCACCTGGCGCCCCACCGCGTATTCAGCCGGTTCCAGGAATCCTTTGTAATCGGCGATGAACCGCCCCAGGCTGTGGCCTCCGGTGCGGGGCCGGCTCTCACCATCCAACGGATAAGCCATGACCTCCACCAGAGTGCGATCCGCCAGGTTTTTGACCCGCAGCACGCTACCGCCCCAAGTAAAGACTCGACCTTTGACGTCAGGATCGGCGGTGGCGCTCAATGTCGCCGGCGTCGGCCCAGAGGGCAATGGAGCCGTGCTCTGGCATCCCACGAGCCACGAAGACAACACCAACGCCCCCCACTTCCGAATTCCGACCCGCCGCACGCCGACACCCATACTCACCACCACCACGGATAGCCCCATGGACGCCACGGGTAATAGGGAGGATAAGGCCACCACGGGTCGTAGTAGTAAGGCGGCCTGGGCTCGGGCTCGGGCCACAGATGCCAGGCGGTCACCTCCACCACGGGGTAGCGATAGGGGTATTCACCCACCTTGCGCGTCTCCACTCCGTTCAAGACACCACGCACCGTGAGCATCCGACCTTGCGGCAACCGGGCCGGATCCAAAAAACCGGGAAACCGAGCGATGAAACGGCCGTAGACCAACCCTTCCCGCCGCGGCTCGCCGCTCTTTTTGAGCTCACGGCCCAGGACCAGCACCTCGGTGTGGTCCGGCCCGTTGAGCACCTCGATGACATCGCCCCCCCAACGCACCTCCCGGCCACGATGGACGGCGGGATCCTGCTGCACCTGGGCCACGGTCACCGGCTCGGAAGGAGCGACAGATATGGCCTCCGGCACCGTGGAACAGCCCGTAATAAGCAGAATCCCAATACAATACAACCAGCTTTTCATGCTTTCGACTATACCCCAAAATGGCGCTCACCTGCTGGATCTACCGCAGCCCGAGAAAGGACGAAATGTACCTCTATCTGGCCCGGGAAAACGATTTCGATTGCGTGCCCGAAACCCTGCTTCAACGCTTCGGCACGCCCCAGCCGGTCATGTCACTGGAGTTGAACGAAAGCCTCAAGCTGGCCCGCGCCGACGTAAAACGGGTCATGCAGGAGCTGGCCGAAACCGGCTACTACCTGCAGCTGCCGCCCAGTCTGGTGCCTGACATTTATCATGGCAACCAAGACTGAAAGGCGGGTAGCCTTTGGATCGCAATGGTCCTCATCCATCGAAAACGGCGCACGCCGGCCGAAACATTCCGGTCCGCGTGCGCCTTACCCTGCCGCCATGTGTATCGCATTTCCCAAAGCCGGTGAACGCGACACCGACGAACCACGTTGGAAGCAGTGGCTGCTGTTTCCCTGGCGGCTGTTGGAGCTGGCCTGGTTCGTGGTGAGGCTGCTCTTCACGGGACTGGCGAACGGCTTGCGGACCTGATCCAGCTTTCTTACCCCGCTCCCCCTGGACCTCCAGCAAACCCGGGGGCCTGCCCCCGCCCGCGTCGGCCTGACGGCCTCGGCGGGCCTACGTTCGCGGCCACTTCCACGAAAGCCCGATCCATCCCGTAGGCCGGACGAGGCCGCATGGCGGCCGACTCCGGCAAAGCCGGGCCTGCCCCCGCCCGCGTCGGCCTTCGGCCTCGGCGGGCCTACGTCGTGCTTCGCCCCGGGGCCTTCACCCTTCTCGCTTGGCCCGCTTCCGTTCGTGTTCTTTCAGGTGCTTCTTGCGCAGGCGGATCGCCTCGGGGGTCACTTCCACCAGCTCGTCCTCTTCGATGAACTCCAGCGCCTGTTCCAGGGAGAAGCGCACCGGCGGGGTGAGGATGAGGGCGTCGTCCTTTCCGGCGGCGCGGATGTTGGTGAGCTGCTTGCCCTTGGTGGGGTTGACGGTGAGGTCGTTGTCGCGCGAGTGGAGGCCGATGATCTGCCCCTCGTAGATCTCCTCGCCGTGCTCGACGAAGAGCTTGCCCCGCTCCTGCAGGTTGAACAGGGCGTAGGCCAACGCCTTGCCGGTGGTGTTGGAGATCATCACGCCGTTGGGACGCGGCGCAATGCCGCCGGCCTGGGCCGGGCCGTAATGGTCGAAGACATGGTACATCAGCCCGGTGCCCGAAGTGGTGGTCATGAACTCAGTCTGGAAGCCGATGAGCCCGCGGGAGGGGATGATGTAGTCCAGCCGCACCCGGCCGTTGCCGTCGGGCTGCATCTCCTTAAGCTGCCCGCGGCGCTTGCCCAGCGCCTCCATGACGGCGCCCTGGTGCTGCTCCTCCACGTCCACGGTGAGCTGCTCGTAAGGCTCGCACACCTCGCCGTCGATCTCGCGGAAGATCACCTCGGGACGCGAGACGGCCAGCTCGTAGCCCTCGCGGCGCATGTTCTCCAGCAGGATGGCCAGGTGCAGCTCGCCCCGGCCCGAGACCTTGAACTTCTCGGGATCCGGCCCCTCCTCCACGCGCAGGGCCACGTTGTGGATCAGCTCCCGTTCCAGCCGCTCCTTGAGCTGGCGCGAGGTGAGGTACTTGCCCTCGCGCCCGGCGAAAGGAGA
>Ga0256914_1001681_pt1 | contig 19439 bp, 21 predicted proteins | sample HulkmetaG_FD_191571 | JGI IMG/M metagenome (GOLD analysis project Ga0256914, IMG submission 191571) | Hydrothermal chimney microbial communities from Main Endeavour vent field at the Juan de Fuca Ridge, Pacific Ocean - Hulk | ecosystem: Environmental > Aquatic > Marine > Hydrothermal vents ... | reverse complement strand
CACGGCGATCGCCGAGCTGCCCCGGACCCTGGGCTCCTGCCGGGAGTGCGGGAACCTGGCGGACGGGGATCTCTGCCCGATCTGCGCAGATCCTCGCCGGGACCGGGGGCTCCTCTGCGTGGTCGAGCAGCCGGAGAACCTCGCTGCCATCGAGGAGACCGGCGCGTGGCGTGGCCTCTACCACGTCCTGGGTGGAGCGATCTCTCCGCTGCGGGCGGTCGGCCCGGAAGACCTGGCGATCGACGCCCTCCTCGCCCGGGTCCAGCGGGGAGGTCTCCGGGAGGTGATCCTGGCCACCAATCCCACCGTCGAGGGCGAGGCGACCGCCCTCTACCTCGCCCGCCGCCTCGCCGGATCGGGCGTCCGGGTGACCCGGCCGGCCACCGGTCTCCCCGTCGGAGGTGACCTCGAGTACGTCGACCGGACGACCCTGGCCCGGGCCCTCGAAGCGCGCCGGGACCTTCCCCGGGAAGGGTGACCGCGGGGCGGTCCCCCGGTGCGGCGCGTTGCCCCCGGGCGACGCCGGACCCTACATTCCGACCGAGGAGGCCCCGGGAACCCGGGGCGTTCCGGGAGAGGAGGGCCCCCGGGCCATGCAGGCCAGCTCGCTCATCCTCCGGGAAGAGGACCACCGCCGGATCGCGGGGTTCGTCGAGCGGTTGCTCGAGGAGGCCAACGGCCGGCTCGTGGCCCTGGTCGACCGGAACGGTCAGCCGCTGACGTTCGCGGGAAACCTGCCCGGCGTGGACCAGACGGCCCTCGCCTCGCTGGCCGCGGGAAACGTGGCGGCGACCGAGGGGCTGGCCCGGATGATCGGGGAGAAGACCTTCCTCTCGATGTACCACGAGGGGGAACAGGACCACCTCTACTACGCGGCCGTCGGCGAAACGGCGATCCTGGTCGTCGTCTTCGACGCCCGGTCCTCCCTCGGGCTGGTCCGGCTCCGGGTCCGGCAGGTGGCCCCGGAGATCGCGGCGGTGCTCGATGAGGCCCGCCAGGCCACCCGCGCCGGGGGGCTGGACGGTCCCGGAAGCCCCTTCGCCGAGATCACCGACGACGACATCGACAAGCTGTTCAGCGACGGTTTCTGAGAGGCCCGGAGATGCCGTACATCAACTACGCCCAGCGCGAGATCACCTGCAAGCTCGTCTACTACGGGCCCGGGCTCGGGGGGAAGACGACGAACCTGCAGTGGATCTACGAGAAGACGAACCCGGGAGCGAAGGGCAAGCTGGTTTCCCTGGCGACCGAGTCCGAGCGGACGCTCTTCTTCGACCTGCTCCCGATCAGCCTGGGCAAGATCGCCGGCTTCTCCGTCCGGCTCCAGCTCTACACCGTCCCCGGGCAGATCTTCTACGACGCCTCCCGGAAGCTGATCCTCAAGGGGGCGGACGGGGTCGCCTTCGTCGCCGACTCCCAGAAGGAGCGCTTCGAGGCCAACCTCGAGTCGCTCCGGAACCTGCAGGTCAACCTCAGGGAAAACGGCCTCGACTTCCAGACGATCCCCTACGTGCTCCAGCTCAACAAGCGGGACCTGCCGAACGCGCTGCCGGTGGACTTCCTGGTCCAGCACCTGCGCCTCAAGGGAGAGCCCGTGATCGAGGCGGTCGCGCCGAAGGGAATCGGCGTCTTCGAGACCTTCAAGGCCCTCGTGAAGGTCACCCTGGCCGCTCTCCGGTCCGGGGCGATCGCCCGGACCCCGGCGAAGGTCTAGGTTCGCCCGTTTTTCTCCCGTCCCTGCTCGCGGGTTGACGCACCCCCCGATCGCCCCTAGAATCCTCGCTTCGTGCGGCCTCCGCCGGCCGCGCACGGGATCCGGGTGTGGCGCCGGGCGCCGCCCCCGCACGGACACGCACGCAGCAGGAGGAACCTGATCATGGGCTCCGTGTCTTACGCGGTCATCGCGACCGGCGGCCGCCAGGTGCGGGTCGAGCCGGGCGCCCTCGTCAAGGTCGACCGGCTGGGGCTGGCCCCGGGCGACGAGATCACCTTCGAGAAGGTCCTGCTCGTCGCCGGCGACGACGGCGTCCAGGTGGGCGACCCGGTGGTCGCCGGGACGAGGGTCCTCGGCCGGGTGGTCGAGGAGGGGCGGGACCGCAAGGTCCTCGTTTTCAAGAAGAAGCGGCGCAAGCAGTACCGCCGGCTGAACGGGCACCGGCAGTGGTACACGCTCGTGCGCATCGAGTCGATCGAGGCCTGAGGAGGCAGCCATGGCGCACAAGAAGGCCGGTGGATCTTCGCGGAACGGGCGGGACAGCCAGTCGAAGCGGCTCGGCGTCAAGCGGTTCGCGGGCCAGTTCGTCCGTGCGGGCAACATCCTGGTCCGGCAGAGGGGCACCCCGATCAAGCCGGGCCCGGGTGTCGGCCGGGGAAGCGACGACACCCTCTTCGCCCTGGTCGACGGCATCGTCCGTTTCCAGGACCGGGGCCGGCTCGGGCATTACGTCTCCATCGAGCCGCAGGCCTGACGTCCCCGCCCCGCTCCAGGGGCGCGTCCCGACCCCTCCAGTGTTCCTCGACGAAGTCGTCCTGACCGTCGCCGGTGGAGACGGGGGGGCCGGGTGCGTCGCGTTTCGGCGCGAGAAGTACGTCCCGAAGGGAGGGCCGGCGGGGGGCGACGGGGGGGCCGGCGGCTCGGTCTGGCTCGAGGCGACGTCCAGGGAAAACACCCTTCTCCGCTACCGCTACAAGCGCGAGTACCGGGCGCCCGGGGGTCGGCCGGGCGAGGGCAGCCTCCGGACGGGCCGCTCGGGGGAAGACCTGGTCCTGCCGGTCCCCCTGGGCACGGAGGTCTGGGACGAGGACGGGGTGACCCGCCTCGCGGACCTGGTCGAGGAGGGCCAGCGGTTCCTGGCGGCGAAGGGTGGCCGGGGCGGCCGGGGGAACGCCTTCTTCACCACGGCGACGCGCCAGGCCCCCCGCTTCGCCCAGCCGGGGGAACCCGGCGAGGTGCGGCGCCTGAAGCTCGTCCTGAAGCTGCTCGCCGACATCGGCCTGGTGGGGTGGCCCAACGCCGGCAAGTCCACCCTGGTCTCCCGCATTTCCGCGGCCCGGCCCGAGATCGGTGACTACCCGTTCACGACGCTGGTGCCCCACCTCGGCGTGGTCGATGCCGGGGAGTTCCGCTCGTTCGTCGTCGCCGACATTCCCGGCCTGATCGAGGGGGCGAGCGAAGGACGGGGACTGGGGCACCGTTTCCTGCGGCACGTCGAGCGCTGCCGGGCGCTCGCGTTCCTCGTCGACGTCTCGTCGGCGGAGGGAAGGGACCCGGTCGCGGACCTCGAGGTCCTGGAGCGGGAACTGGTCGCCTACTCCCCCGCCCTGGCACGCCGGCCCCGCCTGGTGCTCGCCACGAAGGTCGATGCCCTCGACGACCCCGATCGTCTGGCCCGGTTGCGGGAGGCGGCCGGAAAACGGGGGGTCCCGTTTCTCGCGATCTCCGCCGTGACGGGAGAAGGCCTCCCGGAACTGGTCCGGGAGATGGACCGGCTGGTCCGGGAACACGACCGGCCCGGGCCGGACGCGACCGGCGACGGGACGCCCGGGGAGACCGCGCCATGAGGATCGGGATCTTCGGCGGCACGTTCGACCCGCCCCACCTCGCGCACCTGCAGGTCGCCCGGGCGGCCCGGGACGTGCTGCACCTGGGCCTCCTGGAGGCGGTTCCCTGCGCGATCCCGCCGCACCGCGAGGCACCCCGCGCCGACGGCTGGGACCGGTTCGCGATGGTCGTGCTGACCTTCGCGGGGGAGGAGCGGATCCTTCCCTCGGCCCGGGAGCTTCGGCGGGGAGGCGTCTCGTACACCGTGGACACCCTCGAGGAGCTCGCCGCGGAACACCCCGGCGACGACGTCTTCCTGGTGATCGGGGCCGACTCCTACGACGACCTGCCGAACTGGAGGAACGCCGAGCGGATCACCGCGCTCGCCCACCTGGCGGTGGCCGCCCGGCCGGGCAGCTTCGGGCTCGAACGCCTGCGCCCGGAAGACCGGGACCGTCTCCGTCCGCCGGGAGATCCCCCGCCCCCCGGCCGGAAGGGGATCTACAGGATCCCGATGGACCCGGTGCCGATCGCGGCCCGCCGGATCCGGGAACGCCTCGCCCGGGGAGAGCTGCCCCGGGAGGATCTCCACCCCGCCGTCCAGCGCTACATCCTCGCCCGCGGCCTCTACCTGCCGGCCGCTCCGGAGGAACGCCACGGATGACCAGCCGCGCCGATCGCGCCTTCGCCACCGCCGTCCGCACCCTCGCCTCCCGCAAGGCGGAGGACCTCGTCGTCCTCGACCTCCGGGGGATCACGAGCCTCACCGACTGGTTCGTCATCTGCCACGGCACGTCGGACCGGCAGGTGAAGTCCCTGGCGGACGAGGTGCTCGAGACGGTCAAGAAGGAGTCCGGTCTCGGGGCGCGGGTCGAGGGGTACCTGGAGGCGGACTGGATTCTCCTCGACTACGGCGACTTCATCGTCCACGTGTTCTCGGAAAGGGCCCGGCGCTACTACGACCTCGAGCACCTCTGGGGCGACGCTCCCCGGCTCGATCCCGCCGACGTCTCCTCCTCTCCGGGGAGCTGAGAGCGCCTTCCGCGGCCCGTCCCCGGGTCAGCGGACGAGCATCAGGCCGAGCCGCACCTGGGTCGGGCCCTTCCGGTCGTAGTCGAGCAGGCTCTCCCCCCACCCCCAGAAGACCTGCAGGTGGGCGTAGCTGTCGATCCGGCCCCCGAGGATCCGGTCGAGGGGATAGCTGACATCGAGCTGAAGGCTCCCGTGGTGCCCCGTCGTCCCCCGCCGCCCGAGCAGGGCGAACCCCCAGCTGTCCGGCTTTTCCACCTCGAGGAGGAGGTCCGCGTAGCCCCGGTACCCGGCGATGTCCGGGTTGTCCGAGAGGTCCCCGACGTAGGCGTACAGCTTCGGGGAGAACGTCCAGGTGTACCCCCTGGTCTCCCCGAGAACGAGGATGGGGCGCACGAAGACGACGTTGAGGCTCCGGGAGAACTCCCCGTCCCGTCCGTTCGACTCGTGCTCGAGGCCCGCGGCGAGCCCCACGCGCCGGAAGCCCAGCCGGTGCGCACCGATGTCCCGCTTCAGCCAGAAGAGGCTCGGGCGGTACGAGGTATCCCGGAACGGCGACGACTGGGCGGCGATGTCCCACAGGCTGGTCTGGGTATACCCGAACCAGAGATGACCGGCGAACAGGTCGCCCGGGTTCGCCGGGTCGTCCGCCCCGAAGAACCGGTAGCGGAAGCTGAGCTGGAACCGGGCGGAGGTGCCTCCCCTCCACCCCAGCGAGAAGTACAGCGGCTCGTGGAAGGCGAACTTCCGCGCGTAGCGGGCCGGGAGGAAGTCGTCCGTGGTCCCCTCGTCCAGGTCCCCCCGGGCGGGTTCCGCCGCGAGCAGGGCGATTCCCAGGAGGAGAACGAGAAGGGTCGGCAGCGATGGTCTCGAGCATGCCATGGCGCCGCAACGATAGCACCTCGCCCCGGCAGGGTACCCTAGCTGCACCATGAAACCCGTGCGCGTGGTCATCGTCGGGCGCCCCCCCCGGGGCGCGTGGGGCGAGCTGGTCGGCGACTACGCCGGCCGGATCGCCCGTCGCATCCCCTTCCGTCTCGAGGCCGTCCCCCAGGACGGCTCCCGCCGCCCGGACGATCGCCGGCGGAAGGAGGCCCGGACCCTCCTGGCCCGCCGGCCTGCCGGCGGCATCCTGGTCGCCCTCGACCGGGGTGGCCGCCCCCTCCCCACCGAGGAGTGGCCGGCGGCCCTCGGCCGCTGGCGCCGACGGGGCGAGGTGGCCCTGGTCGTGGGAGGGCCGGACGGCCTGGACGGCAGCGTCCTCGAGGCAGCCGACGAGGTGCTGTCCCTCGGCCCCCTCGTCCTGCCCCACGACCTGGCCCTGCTCGTCCTCCTGGAGCAGCTCTACCGGGCCCTCGCCGCCGCGGAGAACCACCCGTACGGCCGGCACTGACCGCCGGGCCTCCCGTTCCGGGAAGGAACGCCGCGCAGACGTCTTGACCCGGTGGGGGCGGCACCGTAGTCTCGCCGCGAGATGAAGATCCGGACCTTCCTGGTGGTGCTCCTCTCCCTGCTCCTCGGGGCGGCGGCGGTCTTCGTGCTGCTGCCCAACGCCGAGCTGCTCGAGGAGCGGCTCTGGATCGGCACCCGCTCGGTGCCGGTCTGGGGAGCGCTGCTCGCCGCGTTCGTCCTCGGGATCGTCGTCGAGCTGGTCTTCCGCGTCACCGGGGCGGGGCGCGGGAGCCTGCGCAGGGCGAGGGGCCTGGTCTCCGGGCGCCGCGGCCGCAGCGTCCAACGGGCGCTCGAGGCCGGGGCCCAGGCGGAGCGGGAGGGCCGCATCGAGGAGGCCATCGCCGCCTACCGGGAGGCGGTCGGCCGCGCGGCCGGGGACTTCCGTGCCCACATGCGCCTCGGCGACGCGCTCCGCCGGGCCGGGCGCCCGCTCGAGGCGGCCCGGGCCCACGAGCGGGCACGCCGGATCGACCCCGGTTCCGACGAACCCGGGCACGCCCTCGTCCTCGACTACCTGGCGGCCGACCGGGTCGGCGAGGCCCGCCGGGAGCTGGTCGAGATCATCGAGCGAAATCCCCGCGGGGCGATCGGCCCGGTCCGGCAGCTCCGCGACCTCGAGATCCGCGCCGGCCGGTGGGAAGAGGCGGCCGACGCGGCGCGGCGCCTCGAGTCGCTGGCCGACCCGACCCACCCCCTGACCGAGGAGGACGTCCTCCAGGGCCTGGGCATCCGGACCGAGCAGGCCCGGGCACGGGCCGCCGCCGGCCAGGTGCGCGCCGCCACGGGGATCCTTCGCAAGGTCCTCCGGGAGCGCCCCGGCTTCCTGCCGGCCATCGTGCTCCTCGCGGAGCTCCGGGAACGGGCCGGGGAGACGGAGCGGGCCCGGGAGGTCCTCGTCGAGGGTTACCGGGAAACCGGCGAGGTCGCCCTCCTCGAGCGCCTGGTCGAACTGGATCTCCGGCGGGAACGTCCCGAGGACGCGATCTCGACCCTTCGCGGGCTCGCCGCGGACCCGTCCCACGCCGCGGGAGCACGGTACGTGCTCGCCGGGCTCTACCTTCGCCTCGAGATGCCCGACGAGGCGAAGGACCAGCTCGACCGGGTGCTCGACACCCGCGAGATGGACGAGCTGGTCGCCCACCTCCTGGCCCGCGCGGAGGAGAAGCGGGGCCGCTGCGACCGGGCGGCGGAACTCTACCGCTGGATTCTCCAGCGTCCCGGGAGGGCGATTCCGGCCGCTCGCTGCGCCCAGTGCGACGCCGAGCTGGCCGCCTGGACGGCCCGCTGCCCCGCCTGCGGCGTTTTCGGTGCCGTGCACTCCCGTGTCGGCCACGAGGAGCCGGCGGCCACGACACCCCCGCCCGCCGACACGCCCCTCTACCCGGCCTGAGGCCCGCGTTGCGGGTCCTCGCGCCGCTCCCCGTGCGCCGGGCCCTGCGATCCCTCGCGGTCACGGCCTGGCCGGCCCCCTGTCCCGCGTGCGGGAAGCCACTCCCCGCGGCCGCGGTCCGGGGGATCTGCCCGCACTGCTGGACGAGCCTGCCCCCGGTGCTGCCGCCCGCGTGTCCCACCTGCGCCCTGCCCCTGCCCGACGGGCTTCCCTGCCCGGATTGCGCCGGCCGTCCGGGCGGGACGCTTCCGGACGGTGCCGCCGCCGCCCAGCTCTACGCCGGGCGGACCGTTCGCCTCCACCGGCTGCTCAAGTTCCAGGGGGACCTCCGCCTGGTCGCTCCCCTCGCCGAGAGGATGGCCCGTGCCCACCTGCTCGCCGGGCTTCCCCGCCCGGACGCGGTCGCCCCGGTTCCCCCGGACCCGGCCCGTTCCCGTGCCCGGGGTCGCGTCCCTCGCCTCCTGGCCGGGCGGGTGGCACGCCGCCTCGACCTTCCCTTCGCCCGGGAAACCCTCGAGAAGGTTCGTGCAACCCCCTCCCAGGCCTTGGCCCCGTGCCGGGCCGCCCGGGAGGAAGCCCTGGTCGGTGCCTTCCGGGCACGGGAGGCGGTCGTCCGGGGGCGTTCGATCCTGGTCGTCGACGATGTCTCGACGACGGGGGCGACGCTCCGGGAGGCGGTCCGCGCGCTGCGGGACGCCGGCGCCGTGCTGGTCACGACGCTGGTGCTGGCGCGGACGCCTCCCCGCGGTACCTTCTCCGCGGCCCGTCCGCGGCGGGCGGATCGCCGCGGAGCGGGCTAGGATTCGCCGGGGCCCCGTGGCCCGAGGAGGTCTTCTCGATGAAGCGCTTGCTGCCGACCCTGCTCGTCCTCGCCGTCTGCCTCGCCCTCGTCCCGGCCACGCCCGCAAAGCGGAAAGAGCGGAAGAAGGAAGCGGGGAAGGTCCAGGCCGCCGTCGAGGCGGAGGCTTCCCCCGTCACCGCCACCCTCCAGCTCGGGCAGGCGGTCTACGAGGTCGGCCAGGTGATCCGCGGGGAGGCGACGCTCGTCAACCGTTCCGCCGAGTGGACGAAAATCCCGGACGCGGCGAACCTGCCCCGGGACCTGCACCTGGTGACGGCGGACGGGAAGGAGCTGGCCCCGGAGGGGGCGGCGAAGTTCGGCGCGGCCAGGACGACCTCCCTCGGCCCGGGCGGCTTCGTCGGCTTCGCCTTCGATGCCACCCTCCTCTTCCCCTCCCTCGGGAAACCCGGCCGCTACACGCTGGCCTTCCGCCCGAAGGGCGTCCCGCCGGTCGAGACGTCCTTCCAGGTGATCCCGGCGTTCGACCCGGCGAAACGGTACGAGCTGCACCTCGCCACCCCGGCAGGGCCGGTCACGATCGAGCTGTTCACGAAGGACGCCCCCGAGGCCGTGCACAACGTGGTCAGCCTCGCCCGGGCCGGCGGGTACGGGGACCCCCGCCAGCTCCGGGTCCGGCGAGGGATGCTCGCCCTGGTCGGCCACGGGGACCCGCGGTTCCGGTTCCCCGGCGAGGAGACGTCCCTCCAGCTCCTGGCGGGCACGGTGATCGTCCAGCCGGCGGGCAGGACTTTCCGCGAGGGCAACACGCCGAACCTGGGCATCCTCCTCGAGCCGCGACCGGACTGGCAGGGCAAGGTGACGGCGATCGGCCAGGTCACCGAGGGCCTCGAGGCGCTGCTCCAGCTCGCCAGGGTCCCGGTGCGCAAGGACGGGTCCGGCCGGCCGGTCTCCCCGGTCGATCTGCGCATCACCGTCCGCGAGAAGAAGTAGGGGGCGCCGGAAGGCGACCCGGGCGGCGCGACGCGCCGCGCGGTTGCCGCCGCGCATGCCCGTCGCGCCGGTTCAGGCAAGCGCCGCCGCGAGCCGCCACGCCGACGCGAGGTCCTCGGAACTCGGCGGCGCCGCCAGCCAGCCGAGCCCGTCCCCCTCGAGCAGCGCCGCGACATCGTCCGCGGACGCCTCGCCCAGGCCGATCGTCACCGTCCGCGGCGATGCCGCGGCAAGCTCCTCGAGGATCGCCTCTCCCGGCAGACCGAGGAACGCGACGTCGAACAGGCACCCGGCGGACAAGAGGTCGCGCACCTCCGCCGCCGACATGGCCCGGGTGACCCGCCCCCCCCGTTCCCGGGCGAACGCCGCGACCTGGTCCCCCGGACCGCCGGGGGGAGAGGCGACCAGGACGGTGCGCGGTGCCGCGGCCGCTCCCGCATCGGAAGACCGGGCGCCGGGAAGCGTCACGATCGCGGTTCCCGCCTCGACGACGAACGGGAGGCCGAGCTCCTCGGCCAGTTCCCCGCAGGTACTTCCGGCCTCGATCCCCTCCCCGGGCGCGATCCGCACGGCGACCCCCCGGGAGGTCTCGTCCGGCCCCGGTGGCTGGAGCGAGACCTGCACGGCTCCCGCCCGCTCCCGCGCCACGAGGGCGGCACCCAGGACCAGCCCGTCGAGCAGCCGGGCGATCCGGGCCGGGTTCCCCGCCACGCTGGTCGGCACCGGTCCCGGTGCGACGCCCACGGGGACGCCCGCGAGGATCTCCCACGCCCGCCGGCGCACGAGCACGAGGTCGGCCGGCCGGAAGGCGGCGGTCGCCCCGCGGGGCGGCCGCCCCGCGGCACGGGCCGCCCGGCGGGCCAGGTCGTCCGCCCGCGCCAGGACCTCGGCAAGGGGCGCGGCCGCCGGTCCCCCCAGGTGCGCAAGGGGTGCCAGGCGACCGAGGAGGCGCACCAGGCGGGCGAGACGGATCCGCACGACGGCCGCGGCGCACGGGTCCGCGTGGGGCAGCCGCGGCCTCCCGTCGGTCCCCGTACCGGGAGGCCGTTCCCGCCAGGCAGCGAGAAGATTGCCGAGGCGCTCGCAGAAGGCGGTGCCGGTCTCCTTGGAGAGCACGCCCGCCACCACGCCGCCCCGGGGGGCGGCCGCCGGGTCCCAGCGGCGGCCCGGTCCGTCGAGGACGAACACCGGGGGCCGGGACGGGCGCGACCGGAGGCGGGCGAGGAGTCGGGCCGCGGCGTCCGGGTCGGTGGCCGTCGACAGGAGAACGGGACCCGGTAGCGGCGCCCCGATGACATCCCGGGCGCGATGAAGTTCCACGCGGAACCCCCGTTCCTCGAGGATCTCGGAGAGCACGACGGCATGGTCCGGGTGCTCCTCGACGAGGAACACCGTCGGCCGTTCCCCTTCCCCCTCCCGGACCCCGTCGTATCGCACCTGTCTCGCTCCAGCTCGCCGGAATAAGACGCCGATGGAGCGCTCCCCGCCACCCGGTTTAGAGTTCTCCCCATGGACCAGCTCGCCGCCCTCCTGCCCGGCGGGATCGCCGGGGCCCTCGCGATCCTCGCCGTCGGCGTCGTGGCGGGCTTCTTCAACGTGACGGCGGGTGGGGGCTCGCTCCTCACCCTTCCCCTCCTGGTCCTCCTCGGCCTTCCTTCCCCGGTGGCCAACGGGACGAACCGGGTGGCGATCGTGATCCAGAACCTGGTCGCCGTTCCCACGTTCCGTCACGGGGGCGTGCGGGGCCTCCGGCGCGCCCTGCCGCTCGTCCTCCTCGCCCTGCCGGGCACGGTCCTCGGCGCCTGGGCGGGTGTCGTCGTCTCGGACTCCCTTTTCCGGCGCGTGATCGCGGTGACGATGGTCGTCCTCGCCGGCGTCGTGCTGCTTTCTCGAAGGCCCGGCGGCGGAGACGCCGCGGGGGAGCGCCCGTTTCGCCCCTGGACCCTGGCGGCCTTCGCCCTCCTCGGGTTCTACGCCGGGTTCATCCAGGCGGGAATCGGGTTCTTCATCGTGTTCGCCCTCGCGGGGCTCGAGCGGTTTCCCCTGGTCCGGGCCCATGCCTTCAAGGTGACGATCGTCCTCGCCCTCCAGTGCGTCGCCCTGCCCGTCTTCGCCCTCGGGGGGATGGTCCGCTGGATCCCCGGCCTGGTCCTCGCGATCGGTCTCTCCCTCGGCGGCTGGATCGGGGCCCGGACGGCTCTGCGCAGCTCCGAGCGGTTCCTCCGGGTGCTGCTGGGGTTCGCCGCCGTCGCCCTCGCGGCCAGGCTGCTCGTCTCCTGAGCGGGACGCCCTCCGGCCCCCCGGTTGCCCCCCGGGGCGCGGCCCCGTACATTGCGGCGGACTGGAGGACGATCCCGTGCACCCCGTGCTGATCCACCTCGGCGACATCCACGTCGGCAACGTCACGATCCCCCTGATGATCGGCAGCTACGGCGTGATGTTCGCCCTCGCCCTGGTCGTCGGCTGGCTCTACATCCGGCGGCTGGGCACGGAGATCAACCCGGACGCCCCCTGGACCGACATCTACTTCGGCTCCATCCTCGCCGGTTTCATCGGGGCCAAGCTGACGAACCTGGTCGTCTTCTTCCCCGACGTGATCTCGGGCCGGCGTTCCTTCTTCGGCGTACTCCTCGGGGGCGGGGTCTGGCTGGGCGGAGCCCTCGCCGGGTTCCTGTTCTGCTACTGGTACATCCGCAGGTACTCCCTCGACCCGGGCCTCGTCGCCAACGCCGCCTTCACGGTGATCCCGGTCGCCCACGGCATCGGCCGCATCGGCTGCCTCCTCGGCGGATGCTGCTACGGCGGCCGATGCTCGTTGCCCTGGGCGATCACGTACACCGATCCCCTCGCCCACAAGCTGAACGGGACGCCGCTCAACGTTCCGCTGCACCCGACGCCGATCTACGAGTTCCTCCTCGAGATGATGAACGCCGTGATCTGCTTCGCGATGTGGCGGCGCAAGGCACCCCCCTGGAGCATCATGGCGGCCTGGCTGGGCCTCTACGGTACCGAGCGGTTCGTCGTCGAGTTCTTCCGGGGAGACGCCCGGGGACGGTTCGCGGTCTTCAGCACCAGCCAGTGGTTCTCCCTCGGCATGATGGCGATCTCGGCGGTGCTCCTCTGGAAGATCTTCCTCCACGGCCGTCCCGCGGCGGACGCCCGCCGCTGACGTCGTGTCCCCGCCCTCCCGCACGATCGCCGTCTCCGGCGCGACCAGCGGGATCGGGCGCGCCCTCGCCGCGGAGCTCGCCTCTCCCGGGAGGCACGTGGTCCTGCTGGGCCGGAACCCCGAGCGCCTGGCAGCCGCCGCGGCCGAGGTCCGCGCCCGCGGTGCCGAACCGCACCCGGTCCCCTGCGACGTCACCGATCCCGGCTCCGTCCGGGACGCGGCTGCGGCCATCCTCGGCGGGCCCGGCGCCCCCGGCATCCTCGTCCTCGCCCACGGAGTCCTCCCGGCGGGGAACGCCCTGCCCCTCGCGACGGAAGCCCTCCGGGCGGCCCTGGAGACCAACCTCGTCGGATCGATGCGCCTCGTCGACGCCCTGGCCCCGGCGATGGTCCGCCCCGGCGGGGGGAGGATCGTTCTCGTCGCGTCGATGGCCGCGCTCCACCCGTTCCGCGGGATCGCCCCCTACGCGGTCTCCAAGGCGGCCCTCGACGGGTACGCCCGGGCCCTCGCGGCGGACCTCGCCGGGAGCGGCCTCGCGGTCTCGGTCGCGTACCCGTCGATCGTCGAGACCCCGATGGTCGAGGGGTTGCGACGTTCCGCCGGCAAGGACCTCCCGCCGGTCTACCGGGTCTTCCCGGCTCACCCGGTCGACCGGGTCGCCCGCCGGATCGCCCGCGGCATCCTGCGCGGGCGTGCGCGCATCTTCGTCACCGTGCCGGACGCGCTCTTCGACCTGCTGTTGCGGCTGTTCCCGCGGACGGCGGCGCGCTGGATGGAAGCGTACGTGGCCCGGCGGGCCCGCTGATCACCCCTCGCGACGCTCCTTCCACATCTGCTCGCAGGCGTCCCGCTTGACCTTCCCCGACGTGGTCCGCGGGATCTTCGGCACGAAGACGACGTCGTGCACCGGGACACCGAAGCGGGCAAGGACGTACCGCTTGATCTCGTTGATCAGCTCGGTGCGATCGGTGGAGACCAGGCGCTCGAACCACTTCTCCAGGTCGTCGGTGTCCATCTTGCGCAGCCAGCCCCGCGGTCCGCCCCGCTTCATGAACTCCTGGAACAGCCGGATCTTCGCCCGCACGGCCGGGGTCAGCTTCTTCACCGGGACCGTGAGCACGATCATCTGCTCGCGGCCCTCGCACTCCACGGAGAAGACGTGGACCTTCCCCTTCTCGACGAACGGGAGCTGCTCGAGCTCGGCGACGATGTCGTGGGCGTAGTAATTCTTGCCGTTGATGATGATCAGGTCCTTGAGACGGCCGGTGACGTAGAGCCGGCCCTCCTCGTCGAGAGTTCCCAGGTCACCGGTCTTGAGCCAGCCGTCGTGGAAGAGCCGCCGGTTCTCCTCCTCGTCGAGGTAGCCGGCCGTGACCGACGTCCCCCTGAGCCAGATCTCCCCGATCTCGCCGGGAGCGGCGTCCGTGCCGTCCTCCCGGACGATCCGGACCCGGAAGTCCCCGAGGGGGCGGCCGACGGCGGGAACCTCGATGCCGTCCACCTCCCGGGTGACGATCGGCTCCCGGTACCCCGGCGCCGTGACGACCAGGGTCGCCTCGGCGAGCCCGTAGACCGGGTAGAGCACGCGCTCCCCGAGGCCGTAGCGGCGGAACCGCTCCTGGAAGTTGCGCAGGGACGAGGGCCGCACCGGCTCCGCCCCGACGAAGAGCATCTCGAGGGAGGAAAGGTCGATGCCCCGCTCGACCAGCTGCTCCTCGGCGATCCGGTCGGTGCACAGGTCGAGGGCGAAGTTCGGGCAGATCGAGATGCGCCCCCCGATTCGCGTGATCTCCTCGAGCCAGGAGACCGGCTTCATCAGGAAGCGGATCGGGTTCATGATCACGATCTCGCGCGGGCAGTGCCAGAGCGAGCAGAAGAACGTCGCGAGCAGTCCCATGTCGTGGTAGAGGGGCAGCCAGCTCGCGCCGGTCTCCTCGGGATGGCGGCGGCCCACCTCGACCAGCAGGCGGACGTTGTCGATCGCGTTCTCGTGGGTGATCTTCACGCCCTTCGGCCGGGACGTGCTCCCGGACGAGAACTGGACGAACGCCAGCTCGTCGACCCGGGGCAGCGCCCGCTCCACCGGGGGCGGCTCCTCGTCGAGGTCGAGGCTCGAGGGAACGAAGTCGACCAGGGCGTCCGGCGGGAGGAGCTGCCGGTCGTCGTTGCCCGAGACCAGCTCGCCCTGCGTGAACACCCCCCGCGCCCCGGTACGGCGGACCAGGTCGGCGACGAAGGGAAGCTGGCTCCCCGGCGCCTGGCCGAGCTGGGCGCCGCTGACGGAGAGGGGAATCGCCCCGAGGTAGAGCAACCCGAGGAAGCTGGCAACCACGTCCGGGTCGTTCGTCGGGCAGCAGATCACGCGGTCGCCGCGACGAATCCCCTGGGCGGCGAGCCAGGCGGCGTGGAGCCGGACCTTCCGGTGCAGTTCCGCCCACGGGAAGCGCGCGCGGCGACCCCGGGCATCGACCAGCACGAGGACGTGGTCCGGCGGCGCCTCCGCCATCCGGTCGACCAGGTCCACGACGGTGCGGATGCCCGGCATGCGTCCTTCCTTCCTACTCGAGGGGAGGGATCTCCTGGACGAGCTTCCCCTCGATCCGCTCGAAGATCTCCTCGAGGCTGCGTCCCGTGATCGTGAGCCCGTGGTTCCGGAGCCCGATGACCGCCCGGGACGGGTCCGGCGCCGCGAGGACCAGGTCGCGGACCTCGTCGGCGAGCTGCTCGGTGCCGCACGGCCAGCTCTGGAGCGTGGCCGGCACGCCGGGCAGCCAGGCATGGACGTGGACGATCGCCCCGACCTCCGGGACCGCCCGGTAGATCTTGTAGTGCTCGATCGCGTCGACGGAAACCCGGGCCGTCGGGTCGGTCCCCGGGGGGACGGAGAGCAGGATGGTCGCCGTCTCCGGGTCGTACCCCTTGACCAGGAAGACGTCCCTCCCGATCTCCCGCAGGTTCCCCTTGTCGACGCCGCGACCGGTCATCCAGAACGTCCCGGCGTCGCGCCGGGCCGAGAGGTTGCCGTAGGAAAGCTGCTTGAGGCCGAAGATCTTCATTGCCAGCCGCAGGTCCCGCTCGTCGAGGAGCGAGCGGATGTCGAACACCTGCGGCAGCAGGTTCATCTCGGCGAGCTTCCGCCCGTGGGCCATCAGGGAGCGCGCGATCTCGTCCCCCTGCCACAGCTCCTCCGGCAGGTCCTCGTCGAGGCGGTTGCGGATGACCACCTTCGACTCGGCGAGGGGCGCCACGTAGTCGACGATGCGGCGGGCCAGCCCCTCGTCCGGCCGGGTGCGGAAGCCGAGCTCCGGCGTCATGAAGTGGACCTTCCCGCCGAACTCTCCGTCGCCGCCCACCCTGTGGACGACGACGTTGGACATCGTCTTGACCAGGACCCGGTAGGTGTCCCGCTTGAGGCTCTCCACGTCGGCCCAGCGCGAGCCGTCCGGGCTCTCCACGACGGTGGCGACGAAGACCGAGGGATCCGGCCGGACGTAGAGCACGCGGTCGATCTCCGGCACGGTGGCGTGGAGGACCAGCTTGACGTCCCGGGGAGGGGGCTCGCCGACGGGGGAGACGTCGAACCCCCGGGCAGCAAGGAGATCACCCATCTCCCGGAGCAGGGGGACGAGCCGATCGGCCCGGGGATCGATCACGTACGCCGCCTTCATTCGTCGTCTTCTCCGCCGCCGGCCAGGTCACCGGTGCCCGCGACCGCCCCCGAGACCTTCTCGACGAGCCGGCCGAAGGTGATCCCCACCAGCTCCGGGACCTTCTCCGGGGGGATCTCGATGCCGAAGGCGTCCTCGATGTCGAGCATCAGGTTCAGGAGGGCGGCGGAATCGTAGCCCAGGTCGAAGTTCAGGACCTGGTCGTCCGCCACGTCCCGGAGATCGAGGCGGGAGTTCTTCCGGACCAGCTCGAGGAGCCGGTCCCTGGTCCCCTGCTCGTTCACCCGACGCCCCTCCCTCGCGAGTCGACACGAAACCCTTCCCGGGGTCCGCGCCTCCCGGAAGCCCGTGCCTCCCTAGATACGGTGCCCCGGCATCCCCTGTCAACCCGGAACGAAACGCCGGTCAGGGAAGGGACGCCGGAACGCGGCACCGGAGCGCCCCGGCCAGGACCGTCACCGCCAGCTCCCGGGCGGAGCCGGCGAGGAGATCGCCGTCCCCGTGCACCGGGATCCCGCCGGGGACCCGCAGCACGAGGCGCCGGAACCGGGCGAGGCGCACCCGAGGGTCGTCCCCGTGGGTCCCCCGCAGCACCCGCGGCAGGAACGAGAGCACGGTCAGCCGCCCCGCCCACTCCGCGAGGCAGCAATCGAGGAGACCGTCGCCGGGGTCGGCGTCCGGGACCAGCCGGAACCCGCCGCCCGTGCTCGGGCTGTTCCCCACCGAGACCAGGGTCACCCGCCCGGAGAACGGCTCTCCGTCCAGCACTCCCTCGACGGCCCAGGGGGCCTCCCCCGCGAGGATCGCCCCGAGGGCGGCGATGCCGTAGGCAAGCAGCCCGGGAAACGGCAGGGCGAGCGCCCGGCGCGCGATCGCCCCGTCCAGGCCGATCCCGAGGGCGTTCGCGAACACCTCGCGGCGCCCGTCGACGACGGCCTCGCCCGCGTCGAGGACCCGCTCCGTCCCGGCGGCGAGGGCCGGCACGAGCGCGGCCCCGGCCCGCGCCACCCCGAGGGCCCGGGCGAGGTCGTTCCCCCGCCCGGCCGGCGCCAGGCCGAGGGCGGGACGACTCTCCGCGGGCAGGTCGACCAGCCCGGCAACGACCGAGCGGACGGTCCCGTCCCCCCCGCAGGCGACGACGAGTGCCGCCCCGGCCTCGCCGGCCTCCCGGGCCGCCCGGCGGCCCTCCTCCGCCGAGCCGGTCTCGCGAACCGTCCAACCCGCCTCCCGGGCGGCGGCCAGGAACGCGGCGGGCCCGCCGCCGCGTCGGCGCGGGCCCGCGTTCCGGTTGGCGATGACGACGACCGCTTCCAGGGGTTCGCCCTCAGCGCCGGTTCTTCTTCATGAAGTCGGCGATCCGGCCGACACCCTCCTCGATGTCCTTCGTCGAGGCGGCGTAGCTCAGCCGGATGTGCTGGCCCTCGCCGGGAACCCGCGGCCCGAAGTGGATGTCGGCGAGCACCGCGACACCCGCCTCGTGGAGCAGGCGGCGGCGCAGCTCCTCCGAGTCCTCGGCGCCGATCATCTCGCAGGCCTCGGTCACGTTGGGCCACACGTAGAAGGCGCCTCCGGGGGAAAGGCAGCGGAAGCCGGGGACCTCGTTGAGCAGCCGGACGATCAGGTCCCGGCGCTCGTGGAAGATCCGCTTCATCTTCTCGGCCTCGTCCTGCGGCCCCGTGATCGCCTCGATCGCCGCGTACTGGTTCGGGTGCGGCGCGCACGACTCGGTGTTCGTGACCCAGCGGATGAAGTGCTCGGCGAGGTGGCGGTTCGCGGCGTACCCGATCCGCCAGCCGGTCATCGCCCAGGTCTTCGAGATGCCGTCCGCGATGATCACCCGGTCGCGCATCCCCTCCCGGCTGGCCAGGGACTGGAACTCGCCGTCGTAGACCAGGCGCGAGTAGATCTCGTCCGCGTACACCCAGACGTGCTCGTGCTCCCGCAGGATCTCGGCGATCGCGTCCAGGTCCTCGGCCGCCAGGATGCCGCCGGTCGGGTTGTGCGGCGTGTTCAGGATGACGAGACGGGTTCGGTCGGTGATCTTGTCGGCCAGCTCCTGGGGATCGAACGCGAACGCCCGGTCCTCCCGCAGGTAGAGGGGAACCGGCTTCGCCCCGTTGGCGATGACCTGGGACTCGTAGATGGGGAAGCCGGGGTTCGGGTAGATCACCTCGTCACCGGCGCCGTAGTCGGTGACGCTGAGGATGGTGTACCCGATGAACGGCTTCGCCCCGGAGGCGACGACGACCCACTCCGGGTCGATCTCGATCCCCCGCATCTTCCCCAGGTAGTCCGCCACCGCCGCGCGCAGCTCCGGGATCCCCGCGGAGGGGGTGTACCCGTGCTTCCCCTCCTCGATCGCCCGGATCGCCGCGTCGCAGATGTTCTTCGGCGTCGGGAAGTCGGGCTGGCCGATGCAGAAGGAGAGGACGTCCTTCCCCTCGCGCTGGAGGCGTCCGACCTCGGCGAGGACGACGAAGGCGTTCTCGGTTCCCAGTTGCCTGGTTCGCCTGCTGATCTCCGGCATGGCTGCCTCCTCAGGACCGCGCCGCGGAGAGCGCCGCCTCGATGTGGGCGAGCCGCTTCTCCCGCTCGGCGACGAACCGCTCGATCCCGGCGACGATGTCGTCCACCGTGAGCTTCGCCTCCTCGACCACGTCGTCCAGGGTTCCGCCGGTCCGCCAGCGGTCGTCCCAGTCGGCGCTGAGGGTGTACTGGAGGGAGACCCGCGTCGCCATCCAGCGGGCGATCGAGTCCCTCGATCGATTGGTGATCCCCATCGAGTCGATCTTGTCGGCGCAGGGCAGCACCGCGTCCCGGTACGCCTGGTCCTGCCGGGCGAAGAGCTGCGGGCTGACCGCGGCGACGACCTTGACGTTGAGGCCCTTCTTCTCGAGAAGCGGAAGGGCCCGGACCAGGTTGGCGGTGCTGGTCGTCCCCTGGACGATCACGCAGCCCTGCCGGGGCTTCGTCGGGTCGTAGTCCCGCATCACGTACGCGCCCCGGGCCGCCTCGAAGTGGGACGGGATCCCGAGCGCCTCCCGGTCGGGGATCTCGATCGGCGGCCGGGTCAGGTGGAGCGCCAGGATCGGTACCCCGGTGGCGAGGCCGGCCGCGATCAGCACCGGGACCTCGTTCGCCTCCCAGGGGTGCAGGTCGATCACCTGCCCCTCGGGGAAGAGCTGGGTGACGGACGGGGCGAAGATCCCGAAGTGCGTCCGGGAGTCGTCGGCCGTCTCCGGGCCCGAGTGCCCGGCGACCCACAGCACCGGCCCGAGCCTGAAGTCGCAGTCCTGGGCCATCTGGCTGTAGAGCCGCATCATCCCGTACTTCAGGTAGCTGAACGACCCGTAGGTGGAGCAGGCGGTGGCGAAACCGTTCCACTCGTTCTCCGGGTC
>Ga0256914_1001680_pt1 | contig 19458 bp, 14 predicted proteins | sample HulkmetaG_FD_191571 | JGI IMG/M metagenome (GOLD analysis project Ga0256914, IMG submission 191571) | Hydrothermal chimney microbial communities from Main Endeavour vent field at the Juan de Fuca Ridge, Pacific Ocean - Hulk | ecosystem: Environmental > Aquatic > Marine > Hydrothermal vents ... | reverse complement strand
TCTTTGAGACTAAGTTCCTCTATCTTGTGAACCAATTGCCTGAGCCGCTGGCTGAAAAGGGTAAAAAGTCCCAGGGAGAATCTAAAATTTTCCTTGATGAGTTCCTGAAATCTATCTCTTGGAAAGAAAAGAAGTTCACAATCCCTTAAACACAGGGCATGTGCAGGATAGACTGGCTCTTCTCTTGAAAGTATTGCCTCAGCAAAGATATCCCCTGGACCTAAGAGATGAAGTATATGTTCCCTCCCATTTAGATTCAGCTTAAAGACCTTTACCAGTCCCGATACTATCCCAAAAAAGCCCTTTCCCTCCTCTCCCTCTCCAAATATCACCTCGCCCCGAGAATATCTCCGCTTTGAGACTATCCCTGCCAGTTCTTCCAGGAGGGTGAGGTCCAAAAACTCAAATAGAGATATCTGTCTTAGGTCCTCAATTAATGACATGTTGACTTTATCCAGTTTTTAAAGCATCTTAACAGAGTAAAAGAAGAAAGGCAATGGTAGAAGAGACAGGGATTGAAATCAAAAATTATCATGGAGGTAATGGTATGAAAAAGTCCCTTATAATTATCCTTCTCTTTCCTCTAGTTATGATCCTCTCTCACCAACCAGCATATGCCTTGGGCATAGAAGGCGCCGTGGGGGTGTGGAATCAGGACCCCAGGGGTTATATGTCATATAAGGGAGACTCCCTGTCTGTGGACAGAGAGCTCCACTATGACCAGGAGACCAAGGTAATGGCCAGAATAAAGATAGACATGCCTCTATTTATCCCAAACATCTATCTTATGTATACCCCCATAAAATTTGAGGGGAGAGGGGAAAAGGCCACAAACTTCAAATTTGGAAGTGTTACATTTAGAGGTAATACCCCCTTTCAATCAGAAATAAGGCTTACCCACTACGATATAGCCCTCTACTATGGAATTCCCCTTGTAAAAACCGCCACTGCAGGGATGTTAAACATAGACCTTGGGCTGGATTGCAGGATATTAGATCTCAAGGCCTCTATAGATCAGCCATCCACCAATCTACACGAATCAAAATCCATGACGGTCCCTATTCCCATGGGTTATATAGGGGTAGAGATAAATCCCCTTAAATATCTCCACCTGGAGGGAGAGGTTAGGGGAATAGGTTACAATGGAAACGGCTACTATGACCTCATAGGGAGGATAAAAATAATACCCTTTGGTCCTTTCTTTATCTCTGCAGGATATAGATATGAAAAGCTGAAGATAGACCATTTAGATGTGGATAGTGACATAGAGGTAAAAGGTCCTTTTGTAGAGGTGGGATTCAGTTTCTAGTAAAATAGGGGGGAGCTTCCCCCCTATTCCTTCTCCCTCCATATCCTTGCTCCCACTCCAGATAGCTTTTTCTCCATACGCTCATATCCCCTATCCAGATGATAAACCCTCCTCACAATGGTGCGCCCTTCTGCGGCAAGACCTGCCAGGACCAGAGAGGCACTGGCACGGAGGTCTGAGGCCATCACAGGGGCCCCTTTTAATCTTGCCCCCCCTTTAATGACTGCAGTGTCTCCTGTTATCTTTATATCTGCCCCCAGTCTCATAAGCTCCAGGGCCTGCATAAAACGATTCTCAAATATGGTCTCTTTTATAAAACCCGATCCCGAGGAGATACACATAAGTGCCATGAACTGGGCCTGCATATCTGTTGGAAAACCTGGATATGGTTGGGTGGTTATATCCACACATTCAAGGGGGGAGGTGGCATCTATAAATATATCCTTTTCTCCCACCTCTATATGGGCCCCCATCTCCCTGAGTTTCTCCAGGATTGCATCCATGGCCCATACAGGTGCATTTTTTACAGTGATCCTTCCACCGGAAATGGCCCCTGCCACCAGATAGGTCCCTGCCTCTATCCTGTCGGAAATAATGGAGTATATCCCCCCCTTCAACTCATCAACCCCCTCTATGGTGATCACGCTTGTGCCATGGCCCTGGATACGTGCCCCACAGGAGATGAGAAAATTGGCCAGGTCCACTATCTCTGGTTCTCTAGCGGCATTTTCCAATATAGTCTCACCCCGGGCCATAGAGGCGGCCATTAAGAGGTTCTCCGTCCCCCCCACAGTGGGAAAATCAAAGGTAATCCGGGTCCCCTTTAGTCTGCTACACCTGGCAACAATGTATCCCTCTTCCAGTTCTATCTCTGCACCCATCTTTTTGAGACCCTTCAGGTGCAAATCCACAGGACGAAGCCCAATGGCACAACCCCCAGGTAGTGCCACCTTTGCCCTCCCCTTTTTTGCGAGGAGTGGCCCCAAACACAATATAGATGCCCTCATGGTACGCACCAGATCATAAGGGGCATGGGTCTCAGCAAGCCCAGCGGGATATATCTCACATCTACCCTCTAACGGAGAAAAATTTACCTCACATCCCAGCACTTCCAGTAACCTACAGGTGGTTATTATATCTCTCAAATCTGGAACATTTAAAAGGGTCACCCCTTCAGACAACAAAAGCGAGGCAAACATAATGGGAAGGGCGGCATTTTTGGCACCTGATATGCTGATTTCCCCACATAAGGGAACCCTTCCTTCAATCACCAGCCTATCCATTTTTACTTGACCTCTCCCTTATTTTTATTTAAAGAATAGCCTCAGTTGCGGTGGGTGTAGCTCAGGTGGTAGAGCGCTTGGTTGTGGCCCAAGTGGTCGCAGGTTCAAGTCCTGTCACCCACCCTTCTTTTATCTTCTTACCTCTTCCTGAGCCTTCTAACGTCCCCAATGCGAATAGTAAGTCTTTCTTTATCAAAATACTCCAGGAGAGGAATAGAATATTTCCTGGTAAGACCTGAAATCTCCTTAAAGTCCCGAGGAGACATCTCCTCTTTTTTCTCAAAATACCTCATCACAAGTTGCCTTAATTCATCAATGGCCCCCTTGTAAAAAAAGAGGCCATCCTTTACCTTTACAAGTTCACCCTGAGTGAGGAGAAGCCTTATAATGGAATCCACATCTCCACTGTTAAGTCCAAGCTCCTCCTGAACCTTCTTGAGTGAAGGGGGGGAAAACCTTCCCTCTTTATATATCTCAAGCACCCTCTTCTTTATCTCCTCCTGCCCCTTATCTAGAGACACCTTGTGTTCTGGTAACCTTAAAATATCTTCCTCACAAAGTAGGATCCCCCGCCGCAGGGAAAGCTCCACCAGAAAGTGACTTAGCTTAGGAGAGAGATCCTTACCCCAGTGAGAAATAAGCTGAGCACGGGAGATCCCCTCAAGGAGTGGATGCCTTCTATGAAAATCCTTCACATTCTCTTTCAGCCCCTCCAGGAGTTTCTCCACCCATCTACCCAAAATATATCGGCGTCTATCCCTATCAAACATATATACCTGTCTCTTTGAGAGCAGAAGTCCCATCTGCCTTTCTAACTCTCCAGAACGCACATTGGTCAACACATGAAGGGCACAAAGGTCAAGACCATTGACCCCTGCCCTCTCCAGGTGGAGCAAGATAAGGTCAGGAAGGGAAGAGCTGGATAATCTTCTAAGCATCTGGAGGTCAGATGAAAATCTCTTTATCTTGTGGGGTAGAGGAGAGAGGATCCGTCCTCCCCCAATGGTCCGTAGGGGAGAAAAGGAACGGATCACAAACCTGTCCCCATATACTCCCACCATCTCCCTCTCAAACCTTATCTGGGCAAGGCCCTTTTCCCCGGGGTCAAGTCTATCCTTTTCAAGTAGATATATGCGGGCCAGTATCTCTGAAGTCCCATGATGTAGATGGACCTGACGTCGGTGTTGTATGGGACGAGGAGAGGAAGAGAGACATGTTATCTCCACATCCCATGACCTGGAAGGGAAAAGGGTACCAGGTCTGGCCACTGTATCACCCCTCTCAATCTCCTCCACCTCCACATTTGCCAGGTTTATGGCCGTTCGTCTCCCTGCTGGGGCCACTTCCACAGACTCCCCATGAACCTGTATATGCCTTACCTTGGAGGAGAGACCAGAGGGATAGATGGTCACATCCTCTCCCACCCTCACCTCTCCAGAAACCAGGGTCCCTGTGATCACTGTACCATGTCCCTTCATGGTAAAAACCCTATCCACAGGGAGAACAAAGAGGTCTGAACCCCGTCTATGCTCTATGGTCTTAACCATGGTATCCAGCGCATGAATAAGTGTGTCCAGTCCCTCTCCAGTGTGGGAAGACACAGGGATAACAGGGGCATTCCGCAAAAAGGTGGTTGAGAGAAAGGATGTTACATCTTCTTTTGCCAGTTCCAACAGTTCCCCATCCACCATGTCTATCTTGGTAAGTGCCACCAGCCCATATTCTATCCCCAGAAGAGAACATATCTCTATATGTTCTACGGTCTGGGGCATTATACCCTCATCTGCCGCCACAGTAAGAAGCACAAAATCTATCCCACTGGCACCTGCCACCATGTTCTTTACAAACCTTTCATGGCCTGGCACATCCACTATGGACAACCTCACCCCTGAGGGAAGATCCAGATAGGCAAAACCCAGCTCAATGGTAATACCCCGTTTCTTTTCATCCTTCAGCCTATCACAGTCTATTCCAGTAAGGGCCTTTATCAGGGTGGTCTTACCATGGTCTATATGACCTGCCGTTCCCATGACTATTGGCATATATCTCATTTCCTCCTATGTGCTTATCTATTTAAATCCACACAGCCTCTTTAGATTTTCAAAAAGAGTGGTCTTCTCCTGGGAGTCTATCCCCTTCTGGGATCTTATCTCACGATAGACCCGCTCCTGAAACTTTTCATAGACCAGGTCCCTGAGGACCCTATCTTTTTCTAGCACCAGTTGAAACAACATCCTATCTATCTCCAACACCTTACCCCTATCCCTTGCAATAACACTGGCATTACGCCTTGTATCTGACAATAGGGCCACCTCCCCAAAGAAATCCCCCTTTCCCAGCACCGCCAGGACCTGTTCTTTCCTCACCACCTCAAAAGTACCACTTATTATAATATACATGGTGTTACCATATTCCCCCTCCCTTATTACCTCATCCCCCTCATTTAATTCCAGGACATTCCCGTAGGTGGCCATGAACTCAAGCACATCCTCCCTCCCCTCCTGGAAGAGGTCATTTTCTCTAAGGGCCTCAATTATCTCACCCCTATCAGGCTCCTGTTGAGGCTCTCTCATCACAAGGGTACGGATGGGAAATGGTATCTCAATCATATATTTCTTAAATTGATACCAGATGGAACTATAGACCTCATCTATTGCCATTCTTTTCAGATAATAACTTTTAACTCCAAATATTATCCGATATACAATAGCAGAATCCCCATATTCCTGTAAAAGTACAAGTTTTTCTCTATCCTGCAATACATATCTACTTTTATTCAATATCTCATATATGGCCCTTTTTACTTTTATAGGGGGCACATCATAACTAACACCAATACATATTTCTATTTCTATCTCTTTATTTGGCCTACTGTAATTTATAATATTGTCAGAAGATATAGTATTATTTGGAATAATTATATAAACTCCTAGAATAGTACGAATTTTAGTATATCTCCAATTTATCTCTTTAACCTCACCTACCATATCTCCTATCTTTATCCAATCTCCTAAAGCAAATGGTTTTTCTATTTGAATAACTATTCCAGACATTAAATTACCAATAGTATCTTTCATTGATAAACCAATAATAGCAGTCAAAATAGCAGAAGGTGTAAGAATTGTTATAAGATTTACATTAAATACATTCCTTAGAAAAACCATTATAAAAAATACAATTATAAATAGCTGAATAACATCAACAATAAGATGCGAAATACGTTTATGTTTTTTTGTAGCAAGATAATCTCTTATGTAAATATTAATAACTGTTGTTCGTATAATTAGAAAAAGCAGAATAGTCTCAAAAACAAATAATAATTTTAATATCCAAAGTCCAGTAACCCTTGTTTTTATATATTCAACAAAAAGAAGTACAATAATAGAATTTACTGTCTTTGTTACATCACGAGAAAGATCAAATCTTCTCTTCAGTATCCCCACCAATATCCTGATTATCAGAATACTGATTATAATAATGGCAATGAGGATTAAATCCTTTCTATGCTTAGATATAAGATTTATGAAAGAGATAATATCCAGGCTAAAAGAGGTAGAGGTACTATTCATGGGTCCTACTTCACCTTAAAGTCTATAAAGTGATATCCACCCTGCGGGGAAGAGGATTGTTCAATCTCTCTTAATCTATCCAGATAATAGTGGGATACTGGATCAGAATATCTTCTCCAGAGGGAATCAAATATCTCTTTTGCCCTGCGGTACTCACCTGCAGTAAACAGGTCAATGGCCCTTTCAAACTCCCTCACCATATCCTTACCCAGGTGGGCTTCCACCATGGCCTCATATATCACCACCGGTCTTTTCTTACCCTTTACTCGGATATTTCCTACTCGCCGACACAACAACTCCTTCCCCTGAAGCATTTCATAGGTGGAGTGAGAAAGCAAGATGGTGGTTCCCAGGTATTTATTAAGGCCCTCTAATCGGGAAGCAAGATTTACAGTATCCCCTATGGCAGTGTAATCAAATCTTGCCTTGGTCCCCAGATTCCCCACCACTGCTTCTCCACTATTTATCCCTATACCCACCCGAAGGGGAGGAAGGGACCTCTTTATAAAACCTGCATTCAATTCCTTCACCTTTTCCACTATCTCCACTGCGGACCTCACCGCAGCATCAGCATGAGCCTCAAGGGGCAGGGGGACATTAAAAAGGGCCATCATGGCATCACCCACATATTTATCCAGCATTCCACGATTATTTAGAATAATATCTGTAAGGGGACCAAAAAAATCATTCAATAAAGAGACCAGGGACTCAGGGGAAAGCTTTTCAGAAATAGAGGTAAAGTCCCTTATATCCAGGAATAAAACACTTATTTGTTTCTTCTCTCCCCCTAGTTTTAGTTTCTCAGGGGAACGTATGAGTTCGTTTACAAGGTCACTGGAGATATAACTGCTAAAGGCCCTCTTCAGGTATCTACTCCTCTGCTCTATCACAAAATTCTTATACACCTCCAGAAGAATAAAGACCGTTATAAACTCAAAAATGGGATATATTGTGGCAAGACGCATGTTAAAATGGGAAAATGCAAAAAAATTCAGATAGAGATACACCCCGGCTATTAGCAAAAACCCCACAAAGGAAACAAAGGTATTAGGGGCAAACACGGAGATGAGACCCACTATCACTGGAACCAACAGGATGGTGAGGATGTCCAGCAGGTATGCCCTGGCATCTCTTATGAGAAAAAAGTTTTGCAGTACATTGGAGGCAAAGGTGCAATGTACCTCTGTGCCAGGGAAATTGGGGTCCGTGGGGGTGGGGACAAAGTCTCCTACTGCCTTCTCTGTCACTCCCACAAAGACCAGCTTGTTATGAAACAGGCCCCAGGGCAACCTCCCCTTTAACACATCAATGGCAGAAAAATGGGAGATAGTGTGTCCCTTTCCATAGAAATTTATCAGGATAGAGCCCTTACTTGAGACCGGGATCAACCTCTTTCCCACCTTAAGTCTCAGGATCCCATAGTGGTCCAGCACCACAGATATCCTCTTTCCAAGATAGGAGGATATTGCCTCCAGGGAGAGAGAGGGCATAAGATATCCCCTGAAGGCCGCCACCAGCGTAAGCCTCCTCAATATCCCATCCTTATCTGGAAAAACAGAGAAAAAGCCCTTTCCCACCCCTGCATAGGCTATCTCATCAATATTTGTCTCCACGCTCCTAAAGTCCTTAAGGGGAATATCCCTTACATCCTCTACCACTTCCACATCCTCTATGGAATAGTCAGGAAGCCTCTCAAGCCCCTTTTCCACCTCATTGGCACGAACCTTATTCCTGAAAAAATAACCCAGTACCACATTATGGGCATCCCTTATTGCCTGGGCAAGTGCCCTGTCCTCGGCAGGCGATGTGTGTTCTGAAAAGAGCATGTCCAGGGCAATGGTCTTTGCCCCCAGGTCCTTTATCCTGGTTATAAGGCGGGCAATTATCTCTCTCTTCCATGGCCATCTTCCCAGGACATCTATACTGGGTCCATCTATCTCTACCAATACCACATCAGGGGAGGGACGGATAGGGGGACGCAGTCTGAACTTTATATCCTGAATCCTATCATCCAGGGTCTGAAAAAGGTCCACCTGGGAAAAATAGGCCCCATAGGTGAGAAGTATGGTAGAGAAAACCAGGATAAGATATATCAACACGCTCTTGTTTTTCATGGTCAGCGAGGTATCTTTTTAAGCAAAATGGTTATATTGGAAAGGTACCTTCCGTGGGGAAACTCCCTTTTATATCTCCCAAAAAATCTCTTACAAAGGGGATAGTTTTTTCTTGCAAATTCAATAAAACCACGCTGATAAAGGGCTGATTCATAAAACTTAGTGTCTTTAAAGTCCTTGATAAGGATATCCAGTTCCCGGGCTGCATCCTGATACCTATTCAAAAATTTGCTCGCAATTATTGCCCTCTGCAAAAGGGCCTCTGCCTTTACATCCCTTATGGTGGCAAATAAATAGGCAATCTTAAGGGCCTTGAGGGCCTCCTCAAATCGACCTTTATCAATAAGATAATTTACATAGTTCAGATTCCACCTGGCTATTATGTCTGGGAGCTCCTTCAATTTCCTCATCCGTGGAGGGATGTGTAAATTTACATCAGTAAAGCTGGAAAGGACCTTGAACATCTTTTTAAGGGTACGGTCCTTTTCAAAATTTACAGGTCGCAAAGGTGCAATACCCTCGCCGCTCTGACTCATCTGATTGGCCTCTGTAATGGCCTCTTCCCCCTGGTTTTTCAGACCCACCACCCCTTTACTGGTAAACACAGCAGTGGCCCTACCAGGGGAATAGACGATAAATTCTGTCCCCTTTACCCCTGCTACCCCTCCTGCAGTGGTAACCTTAAATGCCTCGTCTGGCTTTAGCTTATGGATAATGGAGCGCAGGGAACCTCGTTTCAGGTGAATCCTTTCCCTCTCCTTTATAAGTATCTCACTCCCAGGAGAGACCACAAACACATCTCCCCTTTTTGTCCTTATCTGGAGAGAAGAAGCCCCATCTGTCACCACCCTGTCCCCCACATATACCCTCTGTCTTATCCTCACCCTATGATTATTTATAAGGGGCTCACCCTTTACAGAGACCACTCTACCAAAGGGTATCTTCAGCCACCCTCCATAAGAAGAGACTGCAAATACCCACATAATTGCTGATAGGAGCACAAAAAAACTCCCTGTATATCTTTTCTTCTTTATTTTCATGGGCCTTTCTCCTGTTTAAATTATTGTATAGTTACCCCCCTATGCAGGGGATCCACGCCAGAGACAACTAACTCCCCAAAAAATAGGGTCACAAAAATTTACCTGTGACAGAGTTAGGGTCCTGTTTTATCTCCTCTGGGGTTCCAGAAGATACCACCTCCCCTCCAAATTCTCCACCCCCAGGTCCCAGGTCTAATACATAATCCGCAGAACGTATTATATAGGGATTATGTTCAATTACAATCACAGACCCCCCTTTGTCCACAAGTTTATGAAGTACCTCTAGGAGTTTTCCCACCTCGTGTATGTGGAGCCCTGTGGTGGGCTCGTCCAGGATATACATGGTACCCGGGACATTCCTCCTCCCAAGCTCCCTGCTTATCTTAAGACGCTGTGCCTCCCCTCCAGAGAGGGTGGTAGCGGGTTGTCCCAGTTTTATGTAATCCAGTCCCACATCCTCCAGGATCTCAAGTTTCCTTTTAAGGGCACTATGGTTAAAAAATATATTCTTTGCCTCCTTCACAGAAAGGTCAAGTACCTGGGCTATGTTAAGTCCTTTATAGCGGATATCCAGGGTCTCTCTATTGTATCTCTTCCCGTCACATACATCGCACCTCACATACACATCGGGTAGAAAATGCATCTGTATCTTTATATAACCATCTCCATGACATTTCTCACATCTACCCCCGGGGACATTAAAGCTAAACCTTCCGGGCCTGTATCCTCGTGCCCTTGCCTCAGGAGTAGAGGCAAATATGGTCCTTATGTCATCAAATATCTTAGTGTAGGTGGCAGGATTTGAACGAGGGGTACGTCCAATAGGGGACTGGTCAATAAAGACCAGACGCTCTATCTTCTCCCAACCTGATATTCCCTCCACAGAGCCAGGCATATCTACCTTTATACCCAACAAAAGGGCGAGATGTTTATAAAGGGTATCAGTAATCAAAGAACTCTTTCCTGAACCAGAAACCCCGGTAACACACACAAAGACCCCCAGTGGGATCCTCACATCCAGGTCCTTTAAATTATGTGTGGAAACACCCTTTAGCTCTATATACCCTGTTGGGGATCGGCGATTGCTCCTATAAGGGATCTTCATCTCCCCCCTGAGATACCTGCCTGTAAGGGTATGGGCCCTTAAAAGACCATCCACCTCTCCCTGAAAAACCACCTCTCCCCCCAAGATTCCCGATCCTGGACCCAGCTCTATTATGTGATCCGCATTTCTTATAAAACCCTCATCATGTTCCACCACTATTACAGTATTTCCCCTATCCCTAAGCTCTCTCAAGGATTCAAAGAGATGTTTGTTGTCCCGGGGATGAAGTCCAATGCTGGGCTCGTCCAGGACATAGGTAATACCTTCCAGTCCAGTCCCAAGTTGACTGGCAAGTCTTATCCGCTGGGCCTCTCCCCCTGAGAGGGTGGACATATCCCTGGAGAGGGAAAGATAGTCCAGCCCCACCCTTTCCATAAAAGAGAGACGATGGATTATCTCCTTTAATAGGGGCATGGCTATCTCTCTCTTTACAGGTTCTAGTTTGTCAGGCAAACCCCTTACCCAGGAGAGAGAGGCCCGTATGGAGAGTTGACACAGGTCATATATGGAGAGGCCCTCTATCTTTACAGATAGGGCAAATGGGTTTAGCCTTGCACCTCCACACCCTGGACATATACGACTCCTCCTGAACCTGGAGAATTCGCTTCTCCACCACCTCCCCTTAAATGTCCCTTCTTCAATCATAACCACAAGGCCCTTCCATCCTAGAGAAGGCTCTCCAAAGAATATGGCAGAGAGCCCCTGAGGTGGAATATCCTTAATGGGAGTGGTCTCTAGACTGAATCCATAGCTCCTGGCAATGGCCTCCATTACTGGACGAAATCTCCTGTAACTCTTACCTCTAAGCAAGAGGATACCCCCCTGATCAATGGTGAGTCCCTTGTTTGGAATAAGGAGTTCAGGGTCAAAAAACTGTAATGAACCAAGACCCATGCACCTCTCACACGCCCCCTGGGGACTATTAAAGGAAAAAAGCTGGGGAGTAACAGGGGGAAAGCTCACCTTACAGCGAGGACACACTGAAGATGTGGAAAAAAATATCTCCTCTTCCTCGCCGGAGACTACCTTCACCACCACATTCCCCCCTCCCACAGAGAGGGCCAGCTCCAGGGAATCCGCCAATCTCCTTCTAATATCTCCCTTTAATATCAGTCGGTCCACCACCACAAATATGGAGTGCTTCCTGTTCTTTTCAAGAGAGGGAGGGTTGCTCAGGTGGTGTATCTCTCCATCCACCATAACCCTCACAAATCCCCGGGCCCTCAATCTCTTAAACAACTCCACATGTGTCCCTTTTTTAAACTCCACCACAGGGGCCATAAGAAGGAATCGTGTACCCTCAGGGAGGGAAAGGATAGAATCCACGATCTCGTCCTCACTTCGGGAAGCCACCATCTCTCCACACCGTGGACAATGGGGGACACCTATGCGGGCAAAAAGGACCCTTAAAAAATCATAGACCTCCACAGAGGTCCCTACGGTTGAGCGAGGATTCTTTAATATGCCCTGCTGTTCCAGGGCAATGGATGGAGTGAGACCCTCTATCTTCTCCACCCTGGGCTTTTCCATCTGGGGCAGAAACTGACGGGCATACACAGAGAGGGACTCCACATAGCGCCTCTGTCCCTCAGCATATATTATGTCAAAGGCAAGGGTAGATTTCCCTGAGCCACTGGGACCACAGATAACAACCAGTTTTTCCCTGGGAATGGCAAGGTCTATATTCTTGAGGTTATGATGGGTGGCGCCCTTTATCCTGATGGTCCTGCTCATCAACTCATTCCAGAAACGGACCTGAATTTTATCTATTCTTTTTTATAAGGGCATTACGATACTGGATATATGCATTTCTAAAGGACACATAGGGGTCCAGAGATGCCTTTTTTAAATCATCATAGTCATTGATGTGGATGGATAGATAGTTTAGTTTATCCTCTGCCTTTATAGAGGCAGATGCAGTCTCAGGTTCAACATAGGTCACAGGGTCCAGAAAATAGTCTCCCACCTTTCCAACTGCGTCCCTGAGGGTACATGGTCCCACCACCGGGAGTACAATATAAAAACCATTGCCTATCCCCCAATACCCCAGTGTGACACCAGTATCCCTCTCTGGTGGCGCATGCTTTAGCCAGGGTATTCCCCTGGCAACATCTATCATTCCTCCAAACCCCAAGAGGGTATTTACAACAAACCTTCCTGTCTCCTTAAAAAAATCCCCAAACTTAAACTCCAGTATGCTATTTACCGCCCGAATGGGATATTTGATGTTATAAAAAGCATGCTGAAGAGATGTCCTAAAATTAGAAGGGAATAAGGACCTGTATGCCCTAGCAGTTGGCTTCAAGACCCAATAATAGAGCTTATCGTTTATCTTAAACATTACTCTATTAAAGGGCTCCAGGGGGTCCTTTACCTGTACCTGAGACTGTTGGAGGTCCCCCTCCAGTTCCTGAAAAAGTTCCTCATCCACAGAAGTGGAATTTCCACTGGCATAGAGTACTGTAGAGGAAATTCCCCATAAAATCGTCACTATTAGAAGATAAAGGGATAAGACCCTTCTGGGATTATTCATACCTCTTCCCCGTGGTTCTAACCTTTAAGCACATATACCTAAATATCTTCACCAGGGCACAGTCTCTATCTCCATCTCTGTCTCCACATTTAAAGTCCTTCACCTTTGCCTTCATGTCTTCAAGTATTTGAGAAAAGGACTTTTTCAAAAACAGGTCCGCAAATTGACTCCTGTAATTCTGGATAAGACTTACCCCTTCCACATAGATGTCATATATCTTCCATCCCTCTCTAAGACGTACAAATCTATAATTTACCGGGATATATTTGTCCTTATATTTTATCTTGGTCCTCACCTCTGCCTTTCTAGAGGAAAAAAGGATGGTCTCCCCTATCTGGATATTCTTCTTGGAATATTGTTGAATCTCCTTCACGTGCTCCATTATCTTATCAAAATAGTTTTCCTCCACCATTTTTACAAACAGACACTGAAACTCTTGTCTCTGTCTGGGACTAAGTTCCCGCCAGTGACGGGCAAGCACCATCCTTGTCATAATATTTAAGGCAAATATATCCTGGGCAAGTTTGAGGAGACGACATTCAAAAGTCCTCTTGTACTCAGTGGAGGTATTGTTAGTATCATAGCCCTGAAATAGGGAAATGGTCTTGTCTATAAATCCCCTCAGGGCATCAGTGGGCCCTTCCGCTGCACAGGCACCCTTTGCCAGAACTAACAGCAATATAAGAGAAATACTCAATATAGCCTTTCTCATAATATCCACCCTATTTTTTCACAGATCCAAATACATACTTGCTAACCAATTCCTCAAAATCCACAGGCGGCTCAGTATCCACTATCATATCCCCTGGCTTTAGGTATGTGTCAGAACCACCTGGAGAGATACTCACATATTTGTCCCCAATGAGTCCACTGGTCTTTATAGAGGCCATAGAATCATCACTGAGTTTGATCCCTTTTTTTATATCCATCTCCACAATGGCAAAAAAATCTTTTTTATCCAGCACTATCTTGCTCACCCTCCCTATCTGCACTCCAGATATCCTCACCTCATTTCCCACCTTGAGACCAGAGACATTGCTAAAACGGGCCTTGATGGAATAATAGCTGTTTCCCACCACTTCCATCTTTCCCAGCTTTATGGTGAGATATCCAATACACAACAAGGAAATAAAAACAAATATCCCCACAGAGATCTCAACATAATATCTCTTATTATACATCCTCTTCACCCCTTGACTTTTTACCACAAAAGAGACGGGCTAATACCCTGCTTCTGCTAAGGGCCTCATCCACCAATTCATAGAGCCTTTTGAGTTTTTGGTATTCTACAAGTCCCGCCTCAATGGAAAATTCTACACAACTATCTGTGTAGGCATATTCATTGAAAAAATCCTTTTCCTTCAATTGCTCCCCAATAGAGGAAAGGACCTGGTCCACCTCCTGAGGGGACTTTTCTGTAAGTAAGACCACCTTGTCAAAGCTGTACCTTCCAAAAACCACCCTATTATTTACACAAAATCCCTTACACATCCCAACTAGTTCAGAAAATATATAATGGGGCACCAGATGACCCACCTTTTCTATAATGAGGTTGTAATTCTGAAGCAAAAATACCACAATGGTCCACCGCCCTTCTTTTCCTTCCACCTCTTCCCTGAAAAACCTCTCAAAATCACGCCTGGTCCTCACCCCCACTATCTGATTCTTGAGAAACTCCAAACTGTTTATAAACTCATGCACCACAGGATGAGAGAAGAGCTCCAATTCCATGGGAGAGCCCTCAAATATTATTCTTCCTCCATCTATTACCGCTATCCTGTTAGAGATATAAAACACATGGGGCACATCATGGCTAACCAGCACTGCAGTGAATCCAAAATTTTGCTGATTATGGGTTATCATAGAAAGGACACTGTTTCTACGAACCGGGTCCAATCCTGTTGTGGGCTCATCAAAGAGTACCACCCGAGGATTGGTGACCAGGGCCCTTGCCAGGGCCACCCTTTTCTGCATCCCCCCTGAGAGCTGGGAAGGATATTTGTCTTCCTGACCCACAAGTTCAAGGGCCTCCATCTTCTCCATAACCCTATCCCTTATCTCCCTGGAGGAAAGCCTGGTGGTCTCCTGAAGAGGAAGGGCAATATTCTCATACACGGTAAGGGAATCAAACAGGGCATTGTTCTGAAACATAAAATTTATCTCCCCTGTTATCTCCCTCCTCTGTCTTTTGCTGAGTCCAAAAATAGACCTCCCATTATAGAGGATCTCCCCACTATCAGGTCTCTCCAGGCCTATCATGAGTTTTAGGGTAACACTTTTACCCACTCCACTCTTCCCAATTATGGTGGTCACCTCACCGGGATAGACCTTGAGGTTTACCCCATCCAGGACCTTCTTCTCTCCAAAGCTCTTGGATACATCTCTAAATTCAATAAGTGGTATGCCCATAGACAGAAACTATCCCTCAAGATCAAAGTAAAAAGGAGGTTAACACATAATCTCCCACTAGCACGCACACACAGGAGAGCACAACCGCTGAGGTTGTGGCAAAACTTACCCCTCTGGCACCAAAGACCTTTCCCCTCTTGTGGACATAGTAACCCTGATAACAACAGATGGTAACCACCAGGAGCCCGAAAAATATGGCCTTATAGAATCCCCCTGTGACATCTGAGAGATCCACGAGATTTTCCATCCTGGAGATATAGGTGCCAGAATTTATCCCAAGGAGTATCACCCCTGAGACATATCCCCCAATTATCCCTATTACATCAAATAATGCCGTTAAAAAAGGAAAACATATGAGAGAGGCTATCATCCTGGGAGAGAAGAGGTATCTAATGGAATTCACATTCATGGTCTCCAGGGCATCTATCTGCTCAGTTATCCGCATAATCCCTATCTCAGCGGCCATGGAAGACCCTGCCCTCCCTATTATCATAATGGCTGTAAGTACTGGCCCAAGTTCACGAATAAGAGAAAGGGCCACTACCCCTCCAAGTACTCCCTCAGATCCAAACTTCACCAGGGAATAATACCCCTGAAGTCCAAGGACCATACCAGTAAATATCCCCACCAGGGATATGACAAATATGGATTTTACCCCAATAAAATATATCTGCTGAAGTATCTTTCTAAACTGGAAGGGGGGAATAAAGGAATAAAAGGCCCCTTTTAAAAAGAAGATAAAGATGAGCCCCAGCTCATGGATAAAATCCAGTGCCCTTTTTCCTGTCCTCTGAAAGATTGTTAAGACCGCCATAATCTCTTTTGGTTAAGACGCTAAGGAAGAAAAGTTAACAGAAAGCATAGGAGACCTTACCCCTTTTTAAGGGTAGCGTCAACCTTGAAGGGCATTCTCCTCCAGATATACCAGGTCCCTATATGTCTCTCTCTCCCTTATAACATAAAACCTATCTCCCTCCACCATTACCTCTGCGGCCCTTGGACGGGAATTGTATTGAGAGGACATCACAAAACCATAGGCCCCCGCTGAAAAGATACTCAGATATTCCCCTTCCCTTACTTCAGGAAGACGCCTGTCCTTGGCAAGAAAATCCCCGCTTTCACATATGGGACCCACCACATCATAAACCACCTCTTCTCTTCCCCTGGGTTCCACTTCTCCTATCCTGTGGTAAGACCCATAGAGAGAGGGCCTTATAAGGTCGTTCATGCCCGCGTCCACTATGAGAAAATTCTTGGTCTCTGTCTCCTTTGTATATATCACCCTGGTCACCAGTATGCCTGCATTTCCTGCAATCACCCTGCCTGGCTCCAGGATAAGGGTTATGGGATATCCTGCAAGGGACCTGCTCAGGGCCTCTCCAAACTCCCTGGGATGGGGGGGCTCCTCTTCCCTATAGGTGATGCCCAGTCCCCCTCCAAGGTCCAGGTATCTTATCTGCATACCACATTCCTTAAGCTCTGTATAAAGGACCTTTAACTTGTCCAGGGCATCTAAAAAAGGAGAAAGCTCAGTGAGCTGGGAGCCAATGTGACAGTCAATCCCAATGGGCTCAATGCCCTTTAGCTCCTGGGCAGTCTTATACACATATATGGCATCTGTTATATCTATTCCAAATTTGTTTTCCTTCAGACCCGTGGAGATATAAGGATGAGTGCCTGGGTCCACATCTGGGTTTATCCTGAAGCTCACCCTGGCCTTCTTCCCCAGGGAAAGGGCCACCTCATTTATGCGGTGTAATTCCTGAAGGGATTCCACATTGAACATGAGAATATCTGCCCTTAAGGCCTCCTTTATTTCCCCCTCCTGTTTCCCAACCCCGGAGAAGACTATCTTGGAGGGGGGAATATTGGCCCTAAGTGCCCGATAGAGTTCCCCCCCTGATACTATGTCTGCGCCAGCCCCCTCTTCATGCAGGAGGCGAAGGACTGAAAGATTTGAGTTACACTTTACAGAAAAACATGTTATATGAGGAATACTATAAAAGGCAGAGTCAAAGGCATGAAAATGTCTTCTAAGTGTACGGGAAGAATAAATATATACAGGGGTGGAGACCTGATTGATGATCTTCTTTACTGGAACATCTTCGGCCCACAACTCTCCATCCCTCAAGTTAAAATAGTGCATGACCCTCTGCTCCTTTTATTTTCCTTTATCTCTTATGGTAACATCTCCACAACACAATACGTGCTTTGAACCGCTGGAATCTATTACGACAAGATTTCCCTGAGAGTCAATATCAACTGCCTTTCCTTCCAGCCTTCCCTCTCCCTGATAGGCCACCACCTCTGAACCCACTGTTGAAGAAATAGCGAGAATCTTTTCCCGAATGGGAGAAAAACCTTCTTCCACATACAGGAGGTAGTATTCCTCCAGTCTTTTTAAAAAACGTCCCAGAAATCTCACCCGATTTATCTTCTTCCCAATTTCCATCAGAAGGGAAGTGGCAATGGTTTTGAGCTCATCAGGAAAGTCCTCCTCTTCCATATTTATATTTATCCCCACCCCAAGAACGATATAATTAATGCTCTCTGCATCCCCACTCATCTCCGCCAATATTCCTGCCACCTTTCTCCTCCCTATGAGCACATCATTTGGCCATTTCAGATGGGCACAGAGGCGATAATGTGAAGATAAGACATCACTAAGTGCAAGGGATGCCATTAGAGGAAACTGCATCATCTGCCAGGGGGAGAGAGAGGGTCTAAAGAGGAGAGAAAAGGTCAGTGACTTATAAGAGGTGCTAACCCACCGTCTTCCTCGCCTTCCCCTCCCGCCACTTTGCTCCTCACAGATCACCAGCAGACCCTCCTTGGCCCCCTTTTCTGCAAGTATCTTTGCCCGGTCCTGGGAGGAAGGGAGCCTGAAATGATAGTCAATCCTTTGGCCCAAGAAACGAGTCTCTAGGAAAAACTTGATGGTAGGAGGATAAAAATTGTCAGGGATAGAGGACAACTTATATCCCCTGCTGCTGGACTGGATCTCAAAACCTGCCTCTTTGAGGTTCAATACATGTTTCCAGATGGCAGACCTTGAGACGTTTAATTCCCGGGCAATGGCCTCTCCAGAGACCCAGTTCCCTGATCTCAACCTCCTGATCACCTCATCCAACGTATTCCTTCTCATTATCTAACTACCTTGTGGTTTATATGGTTAACAAAAAAACACAAATCTTGAAACATAATTTAAATAAAAGGTCATGTCAATGACCCGCAGTCGTCTCCCCCCTCTCAAAAAATTTATTTCTTGACTACAGAAATTAACTGCAGGTAATATATGAAAAAATAGAAAAAGGAGCACCTTTTAATGCAAATTCCCTTCATTGACCTCAAATCTCAGTATCATCTCATAGAAGACAAGATAAAACGTAGGATAGAGGAAGTGTTTTCCCATGGAAGGTTTATCCTGGGGCCTGAAATATATGAACTTGAGAAAAGGCTGGGGGAATTTGTGGATTCCCCCTATGTAATATCATGTTCTTCTGGCACAGATGCCCTGTATATGTCCCTGCTGGCCCTTGGAGTGGGCCCAGGCCACGTGGTACTTACCTCCCCCTTTACCTTTATTGCCACAGCAGAGGTAATAGCCCAGAGCGGGGCTATACCTGCCTTTGTGGACATAGATGAGACCACATTTAACATGGACCCAGAAAAATTATCCCTGGCAATAGAGGCAATTCAGTACAGGGATAGAAGCATTTATCCATATCCCACCATATTAGACAAGACAAAAAAGGTGCAGATAAGGGGAATTATAGGGGTGGATATATTTGGAGTATCCTCAGAATATGAGGAGATAAATAAGATTGCCAGGGAACATGGATTATTTGTCATAGAAGATGCGGCCCAGTCCTTTGGAGGGACCTACAGAGGAAAACGGACATGCTCCCTTACGGAGATAGGATGCACCTCTTTCTTCCCTGCAAAGCCCCTGGGGTGTTATGGAGATGGAGGTGCCATTTTCACCTACAATGAAAGGCTTGCAGAGATTCTCACCTCCATCAGGGTCCATGGGAGTGGCCAGGACAAATACGAAAACATAAGACTGGGTATAAATGGCAGGATGGACACACTTCAG
>Ga0256914_1001679_pt1 | contig 19460 bp, 16 predicted proteins | sample HulkmetaG_FD_191571 | JGI IMG/M metagenome (GOLD analysis project Ga0256914, IMG submission 191571) | Hydrothermal chimney microbial communities from Main Endeavour vent field at the Juan de Fuca Ridge, Pacific Ocean - Hulk | ecosystem: Environmental > Aquatic > Marine > Hydrothermal vents ... | reverse complement strand
CTCCTCTGGAATATGTTAAGGTAAAAATTTTTTTAATTGCACCTTTAGAGGGTTTTTCAGAATTTAGTTTGATGTTATCAATGCTTTTGAGATCGTTGAGTATTTGCTCTGTTTCTTCTCTAAATGCTTTTAATTTTTCTTTCAGTTGTATATCGCTATTTCCTATTGGATATAGCACATTCATTGTGGTTTACCTCCTCTCTATCTTTATCCAGCCTGCGGGCATTGTGGCGTATTCGCTGAATTCGTTTTCTTCAACAAATAGTTTTCTCGTTTTCGGGAATGTTTTAGAGTGCTCTCTGCCCATTTTTTTTATTATTTTTTCTATTTTTTCCTCGTCGTAAGCGTTTCCAGTCATTCCTTTCCATCCGCTGCCCCAGGCAATTTGCGTGTAAACGGTGCCACTGCTTTTTTCTATTTCATCTTTTAGTTGTTTATAGAAATCAATAACTTTATCTATATTGCATTTGAATTTGTACTTTTGGTAGAATTCCAATTCATTGTTTACATACTCCAGCGAGTTGTATCTGGAGGAAGTTGCGAGCATATTAAAGAAATCGGAGAAAAATTCTTTAAACCATTTCCATTTTTTATCATTTTTATTTTTCTTTGTAAATTTATCTATGTTTTTGATGAAGTATTCGTCTATTTTAATGTTGCTTTCAAAAATTGTTCCCGGGATAATTGCCTCTACATTTATTGGGGTTGCACTGTTTATTGTTGTGATATCGCTGTTTCTTCCCATTTTTTTGAATCCGCATCTTTCACCATTGTTTGATATATCAAAAACTTTTACCGTTCTTATTGATAAATGTTCTATGCTAAACGAGATATCCTCTGTTTTTATTATTTTTAAGGGGCTTTCCTGCATATTTTCTCCAAATACAAAGTTCTCTATTTTCTCTATTTGATTTATTTTTAGACTATTATAGAAGACTTCTTTGTTCTTTTTCAGATAAGCAGCAAAGATAATTGTTCTTATTGCGCCCTTTAATGTTGTTCCTGGAAACAGAGGAATGTTTCGTGCATCTTTCAGGAATGTTTCTATATCCTTTGAAAATGCAGTTCTTTCATCGATAAGTTCATAAATAGTGGCTTCTTCAAGAACATTTTTATTTCCTGAAAATATTTCTTCAAGTGATTTATTTGATCTTCCTTCGATTTTGCTGGAAAGTTCATACAATTGCCGTCTATTCGCTGCAATTTTTTCGAGGATTTTGTTTAATGAAAGAAATGCCACTTTCCCATTTTTTTTGATTGTTTCAACAGAAGTATCTATTGATTTTCCGCTTCCTATATGAACTGGTGAAATAGTCGTGATTTTTATGGGGATTGTTTTATTTTTTATTATTGTTTTATCTTCCATTTTTTCCTCCCTCATTCTACCGCTTCTTCTGAAATTAAAACCTTGAAAAGTTTTCCATATCGCATTACTGGATGACTGAGTTTGTGAGGTAGATCTTTTGCTATTTCTGGTGTAATATCAGCAATTTTCCCCTTTGCGTTGATGGTGTTTTTGAATATACTTCCTTCTGCGAACATTCTTACACTTTTACTTCTTATTGGTTGTGCTGTACCTGAAAAGATCCAGTTTTGCCGTGTTAAAATAGAGTAGCGGGCATTTTGCAGAATTCCGCTTTTAATTTCATCTTCGTTTGGATAGTAAAGTGAGAGTGCGATAAAATACTTTCCATCTTTTTTGCCAATTTCTGGTGCTTCTTCAGATTTGAAGGTAAATTTCCCATATCCTGCGCTTCTCTCTCCGCCAATTCCAGAATCTCCAAGAAGATATAAAGCGCTATCAAACTGCTTTTTTATATTTTCGCTTTCAAAGGTGGCAAAAAAGTAAAGTCCAGAGTTCTCACCAAATTTTACAGCGTTTGAATAAAAAATTGTAGTTTCTCCGTTTGCTCGTGGTATTGCTGAGCGTGGTCTCTCCTGCATTACGTAGATTGTTTCCTCTATTGGTTTTTCACTTATAAAGTCAGTGTTGTGAAAATTCTTTTCAGAAATACTGATTTCTTCTCCGTTTATAAACTTGTTAAATACTCTTTCAGATACGAATTTTGCTTTTTTTATCTTTTTTCTGGATTTTTCAAATTGACCCGGGGAAATTTTGAGTTTTGTTGGTTTTGGGAAGAAAATTGTATCCCTGTAATAAGGAAATGCCGATGAAATTGTAAAAGGAGGAGAGGAGAAAAAACTCTCCTCCATATCATACAGCATAGAAAAAGAGTTTGCAATTGCAGAAAATAGTGTATCTGAATGCAGAATGATTTCTGCTTTTCCAAGGGATAATGGGTCTGAACTCAGGTGAATAGGGGTAAGAAATTTTAATTTATATAAATATGTTTTCATATTCATCACCGTTTGTTTTTTATTATTTTAGTTCTTCAGGAATTTTATAGTTTCGTTCATATTCTTGTTCTTTCCCTAAATTTTTGTAAGTTTTCTCTGTTTTTTCGGTAAGGTTTTTTATGTGAAACCTTATTTTTCCATATCCACGAGATCCACTTCCTCCGAGGTAGTCATCTTGTAAAAGCATCATACCCTTAAAGATCTCGTCTAAAATTTCTTTTTCGTTGTCTTCTGTATCGTTTATTTTGTAAATGTTTACAACAAATTCAAAATCAAACTTTGTGCCTGCTGGTACTCTCTCCATTTGCCTTGGATTTGCCTCTGATGTAACTCTGTTAATCGTAACTTCGGTTTTTACCTCAGAATATGGAAGGTCGGTTTCCAGTGCTTCTAACTGTTGTTTGCTTTCCTCCGATAGAAACGCATCTCTTACATATAACCTTGCGGGTGATATTAAATTACTTTCTGCAGGTACGCCAAATAACTTTCCTATGTTCAGTCCGTTTTTGTTTTTCTCATCTTCAGTTGGAACGTAAATTGAAGATTTATCCTCAGAAGAGTTTGGTGATAGTCCATAAGATTTTTCCAGAAGTGCGCGCATTTTACCTTTTATTGAAGAGCCCGGGACATACGGAGTGTTAGTTATTGGATCTCTCACAATGACGTTCTCAACTCCTCCAATTGAAAGTGATTGATCAGAACCTCCAATGTGAAGCCCTGTTTTACATTCGATTGTTCCTTTGATGAATATTTTTTTGTGGATTTTTACTTTGTTGTTCATTTTTTGCCTCCTTTAATTTTGTCCACCATAATATTTATGATAAGATAAAATTGCCTCGAAAAAGTTAACAAAACGCTGAAATTTTTCTTTTGTAGGATCTTTTTCTATTTCTTCAATGCACCTATCAAAAAATATTTTTAGTATTTCTAATGCTTTTTTTATTCTTTTATCTTTTTTTCTTCCTATTGCATACGCCATTTTAGGGGAGAGTAGTTTTAATTTTAATATTGTTTTTTTACTCAGTTCTTTATTTGTGTCTTTCTTAATGTTTATTTCAATGTTCTTTACATAACCAAAAATATTTCTTATCTGGCTATTTCTAACCCCGTGTGATTTTAGCAAAAGCCCTATTGCCTCACTTATTGTAACAAGTGCTTCTGGATCGTCATTGCTCATCAATTTTTGCGTTAAATTATGGACATCGTGTTTTAGACTACTCTCGAAATTGTTTAATTTGTTATAGTCATATCTGCCACCATTTTTTACATCAGGCCCAACTTTTTTAATAAATTCCTTTATTTCTTGTATTTCCATTTTTGCCTCCTTATTCTTTTTAAAAAATTTATCTTGTTAAGAGATCAGCCCAATTTGTGGGTACATCAAGGTAAGAAATAATTTCCTTTTCGCTGCGCATTCCATAAAACTCGTCTTCAGTGAGTGCGTTTTTTATTTCTTCAAGGAACGTTTCTTTTCTATTTTTCCTGTTTCTGCCTATGTAGTAAACAAGCATCCATATCCATTTTGTCCAGTGTGCTCTTCTTTCAATCTCTTTGACTGAAAGTATTTGCTTTGCTCCAAGCATCTTTTTTCCTTGCTCGTAAAGTGAATAAATGCCCTGCAATTTTCTTATTACTGCTTTAGATTGAGATGACTCTTTTGTAATTTTCACCAGTTCGTCTTTTATACCCTTTGCAATCTTAAAATCGTTCCAGCTCATTGCTTTTCCGAGAAAAGTGATAGCATTTTTTTCTCCGTTTTTCCCTTTATAAGATTTTGCTTTTTCTTCGGCATCACCTGCATACTGTGCTCCTCTTGAAATAGGATATCCAGTCTTTATCAGAAAAATCCCTGCTGAAAGTGTAACTTTTGGATTATAACACACGTACTTTTCGAAATCTTCCTTTACCTTTACTGCAAATTCTGGAATTACATCCCACTTTCCTAATGCAAACAGGTCATCTCCACCTGCGTATATTACGTAAATTGCATTTTCGTAATCAGGGTCTTTTAATATTTCGTTTAGATGGCCCTTGAAGAACATTGAAATAGAACTACTAAGTTGGGAAATTCGAGATAGTGTTCTATTTTTCTCTTTCAGCCCGGTTTGAAAAATCTGCCCGAGATTGTCTACATCCATTCTAAGAATTCCGATTCGCTTAAACTTATCATCGGATTCTACAAATTCAGAGAGTTCTTTTACAGGTGAGTTTCCTCCACTACTCAGTAAGAATCCGTGACTATTTTGCAGGTCAGTGTTTTTTACGTTTAGAACCAATAAATTGTTGTTGCTCTTTAATTTTACAGGCTGGTTTGTTGCATATATTCGTGTTTTTAGTCCTTCAATGGAAAGATCCGTTGCATTTTTCATTTTGTCATTGGTAAATACGAGGAACATTTTTGGTTCTTTTAGCATTCTGCCAATATCTATGAATTTTTTACATTCTTTGCAGATTCTTAGATCGCCTTCCGATTCAGATTCTGATAATGGAATTTCTTTTTTACAAATTTTGCATATTACTCTTTTATCGCCTGTTCCATCTTCTTTAAAATAGCCACCGGATTCTTCTGGTTCAAAGAATTCTTTAAAATTGTTTTCGATAAGTTTTGTAAATTTTTTGCTTCTCATTTCTGCAAGTTTCTCTGAAAGTTTTTTCCATGAGGCAGATATGAATGGCAAGTTGTCTTCAGTGGATTTTTCCTTTGATAAATCTTTTGAGGATAATTCCACGTATGCAATGGTTGCGCTGAATTCGGTTCCATACCGTTTGAACATTGCATTTGTAATCTGTTTCGTTATTCTATCAATTGCTGTTTTTGCTGTAATTGGCAAAAGTAAATAACTCTTCCCGCCTCCAAGATAAATGATGTTTGATTCGTAAAGGTTTATTTCTTCATCACGCAGGATTTCTTCTGTTAATGCTTGTGTTAGCGCTTGAATGTAAAATGACCTTCCTTTTAAACTTAATAATGCTTTTTTTGAAGATATTGAGTAAATGAATTTCTGAATCCCGTTTATGTCAATTCCTACCAGTAGAAACCTCTTTTCCTCGTTATTCTTCACTATTTTTCTGATTTTTGCGGGATCTTTTTCTGTAAAAATTTCTGGATGAAGTTTTTTCAATGACAGGTAAAGTGAGGTGGCTGTTGCAGCAGTGACTTTGGAGTGTTCGAAAAGGGAAATGTCGGTGTTGTTTTTATAATAAGCAGAAGGAATACACCACAGGTACTTTTCTTCAAGAAAGTAAAGTGAATCAGGATTTAATTTTCCATCATTATTTTTTAGTACCATTTTAAACTCTGTGCGAAATTTGTCCCATTGCTTGTGATAATCTTTATCTATTTTAGAATCTGTAAGAGTTTCAGGGATCAAAATTTCTGTTTCTTCGTTAAAATCAAGCGGTGAGATTTTGTAATAGTATTCTTTGTTTGGTTCGTATCCGTTGATTTCTGTAAAAATTGGCTTCATTAAAGGAAGTCTTTTACCAACTCCAATGTCATCTCTTTCCCTGCTTGATATGTTGTCTGCTTCTGATAAAATTTCTGCAAGTGCTCTTAAATTGCCCACTTCTTTGCTCTCATTCAGGTCTTTCTCATGATGATGTGCAACAAGAAACCTTACTGTTTCTAAAAAATCTTCGTTTTCCTCGAAATCAATGTGGGATTTTTCAGTGAAAAACTTTTCAGATAACTGAGGGTGGCCATACTCTACTTTTGTGCCTGGTTCGGCTCTTTGCATAAACTTCCCGATGTCATGCATAAGAGCCGATACAGCAATTGCTCTTAGTTCATTCATTAACACCTCCTTATTTTATTTTGTAATACCCGTGCCCAAATGAGGTATTTTTGCCTATGTGCGTATATTCCCCAATTTTTAATAGTTTGTAAAATGGGCTTATATTTCCGGAAAATGTTATATTTCCCACTATACCGCCCATACTTATATATTTTTTCTGCCTTAATGAGTATCTTTCCATTTCGAGCCACCCCAGTGAACTTTGCTTTATTTTTATATCTTCCGCAAGTTCTATTAATTTTTTAAAGTCAGCAGTCCATAGGGATCCGTAAAAATAAGAGAGTAATGATAAACGTCTTATAAGATTTTTTGCGATATGTTTGAATTTCAGGTTTGTTGGATTTACGTATTTGCCATTGCTTTTAATTCTTAAAGGAGTTAAAAATTCTATGGAGATTTCTGATGCTGGAACTCCGAAATTTATTCTGGAGAACCTTCTAACTTCAAAATTTGATGATATATGATCCTCTTTTAAAATTTCTTTATCAAAGTTTTTTATAGAGATGAGTGAAAAATTTTTGTCTTTTTCAAGCGATCTAAATATGAGATAGAAGTATGGGAAATATTCTATATATTCACCAAAAAGAGTGATGAATACATTCATTTCATTGCCTTTTATGATTGGAGTTAAAACGAAGGGGTGTGGTATTTCTTTATACTTTCTCATTATTGCGGATTTTTTAGGACGAATTGTTTCAAAGAGACGTGCATAAGTGCATTTTTCTGCCAAGATACATCTTTTACAATCAAACAGTTTTGTGTTTGCGCATAAAAGTTTTTTTCCTTTATACATTATGGAGCCTCGCACTATTGCTCCTGGAAAATCACTTTTTAAAAAAGGACTTTTTTCTTCGAGTTTCAATTTTATTTCAAAACTCGAAAAATCTATTTCAGGCAATTCCTCCTTTATCATACCTAATTGTAATACTGTTTTCATTTAAAAGCAAATAAAAATTAAAAATCAGAAAACCGAAAGTTGAAAGATCTGTTTTTGTAAGTTGCTTTATCTGTTGGATGTTGAACGAGATTTTCTAACCTTCTCTGGTTAAATAGTAAAAGTTTTTTCTAATTGTGAGACAGCGTGTTGCATAGTTATGTTTTTCCTTTTACTATTCTTTCAAAACCTGTGGAATTTATTATTTTTGAAACAGCATCTTCTGTGAGTTTATTTGTTACGTGTGTGTATTTCATTGTGGTATTAAGGGAACTATGCCCGAGCAGTTCACTTATTGTTATTGGGCTTACGCCTGATTCAAGAGCAAGGGTTGCAAATGTATGCCTTAATTTATGTGGCGTGATTCGTTTGTTTATTCCTGCTTTTTTTGCATATTTTTTTACAATGAGTTGTATTGAAAGTGGAGTGAGTTTTTCGTTAAATTTACTTGTGAACAAATATTTGCCTTTGTATTTTCTTGAAGAAAGATATCTTTTTAGCAGAGTTGAAAGTGGTTTTGCGATTGGTATAATCCTCTCTTTATCTCCTTTACCTCTCACGCGCACAATGTTTTGCTGGAGATCTATATCGTAAGTTTTGATGTTTACAAGTTCATTTACTCTCACTCCGGTATAGATTATGAAAGAAATTATTGCAAAATCACGCATATTGTCTTTTGATGCTTCAAGTAGTTTCCCAACTTCCTTTTTTGATAAGAATATCGGAAGTGTTTTGCTCATGCGTGGTGCTTCTGGTAAATCAAACTGCATTTTGTATTTCTTTTGTATAAATTTTCCGAGGCTTCTAAAAATTCTGATTTGTGTAGCCCTTGAATTTTTACTGATATTTTTCTTTTCTAAATATTCCTGAACAGATTCTTCGTCTGGTATTTTGTAATGTTTTGCAAAATCGTTTATTATATAGAGATAATTTCTAATGGTTGCGTAGGAGTAGCCTCGCATTTCCATAAAATTTCTGTATCTTTCAATAATTCTTCTATCCATCTTGCTCCTTTCAATTTATATGCAATAGGTTTCTATTGCATAGTATCAAAAAATAAGATTTTGTCAATAAATGTTGATTAAATAACAGGTTTTTGATAAAATACATCTATGAATTCTGCAAAAATCAGGCGAATTACAAGGATAGGGGTTTTTGTTGCTCTCACAACCGTAGGTGCGTGGATTTCTATTCCTGTGGGGCAGGTTCCTATTACACTCCAATTGTTTTTCGTTTTGCTATCTGGTTATGTGCTTGGTGCAGAAGACGGTTTTATTGCAATGCTTTTGTATCTTCTGCTTGGTGCTATTGGGTTTCCCGTATTTGCAAATTTTTCTGGCGGACTTTCTGTGATTTTAAGCCCTCTTGGTGGGTATCTCATTTCTTTTCCATTTGCTGCGTTTGTTGCTGGCAAATCATTGCTTTTGAAAAACAAATCTTTGAAATTCACCATTTCTATTTTTGCGCCAATTTTTGTCATATACCTTTTTGGAAGCGCACAACTTTCATTTTTTTTGAAATCTTACAAAAAGGCAATTATGGTTGGAGTTATCCCCTTTGTTGTGATTGATCTAATAAAAGCATTTGTTGCACTTGCGGTTGCAATTAAAATTAATAACAGTTATAATAAAACCAAAAGAAAGGACGAAATTTATGGAAGATAGAAGTAAAGTTTTAAAAGACATTCTTGACAAAATTAATGATAAAATCAAAGAGGGCAAACTCGATTTTGCCAAAGAAATTTTTTTGTTTAGAAAATTGCACATTGAAAAACTTCTTGAAAGCCCCGATTTTAATATATTTATATCTTCAATGTTCACAACCACAGGTTTTTTATCCTTTTACATACTTTTTTTGCTTCAGGAAAAGGAATACTTTGGTCAGGAAATTATCAACGAAATTTCTAACAGAACTGAAAATTGCTGGTTGCCCAATCCCGGAGTAATCTATCCTTTGCTAAGAGAAATGAAGGAAGACGGTTTAATTGAGGGTAGGTGGGAAACTGAGGGAATTCACCCCCGCTTTGTGTATAGAATTACAAAAAAAGGCAAGGAACAGTACGATAAACTTTACAAGGTTATTAAAATAAAGTTTAACGAATTCAGATACATCACCGATAAAATTTCTGAAGAACTCTTTGGAAAAAAGTAAATCAAAATTTAAAAGCAATTGTTTATCTTTTTTCTTTTGACATACTTGCAGGACAAATATTTCTCAATTTACATCTTTTGCAAGAATTTTTGTGAAATAAAAAATTTACAGGCGTTAAAACAACAAACAGCAGGAGCAATGCTAATTTATAACCAGAAAAATTAATGAAAAGAGAGATGATAATTCCTATTATGGGTGTTAACGTTGCCAATGCCCATGTAATATTTGCTAATTTAATTCCTAATTCGTAATTTCCAGATTTTTCTTTGAACATTAAAGAAGATAATTTTCCCCAACCCGTGGAGCATCTTTTTCCATAATAATAACAATTTGTACAGAGGTGCTTTCTTAAAACAAATAAAAGCATAACGACTATGAAGATTGCATACAATATTGAAATTAAAGGAATTTCAAATATTTTCAGTGAAAGTATCCCGGTAAAACCCGTTCCAAAGTATAAGAGGAAAAATAGATTTTGACTTATGACAATTGAATATGGATATTCCTCAAAGCCATTTTTATATAACTCTTTTGTATTCATTGTTTACCCCCTCCCATCTTTTTGATTTTATGGATATATTTTTATGGATATATGATTAACCAAGTATTATAAAAAACCCAGGTTCTTATTCTGTATATCCACTTACTACCCTTTTTATTATAAAAGATAAAAATAAAAAAATCAAGAAAGATTAAATCTCTATGAGTAACCTCCAATTGCTCAAGCGTTAAGCGGGCAGTTTGCGATATACCGGTTTTCCAAAAATGTATACATCGTAAACTGCAACATTGATAGTTTCAAATTTTACCTGATCATTAATATTCAGAAAAAAATTAGGATGATTTTGGTAAATATCGTTAACCTAATTTGGAATGAGAGTTGGATTGGGTGGTTATTCTGTGTTTCATTTTGTACTTTTCACAAATCATAATTACCCTCTTCTTTAGTTTGCTTCGATATTGTTTTGGAGGTATTGAAGAGAGTTTAAACAAATTCTTATATTTTGGTAATAAGTATGGGTAATATGTTTTTATAACTTTGTAATACATAGGTTTACAACTATTAGGATTTTTGTCGAATAAAGTTAGGGAACCCACTAAAACGAAATCTGCGTTATAATTTTTTACTGTTTTGATTATTTCATCAAGTTTATCTTCGGAGTCTGAGAGGTAAGGCAATACAGGAATAAGATCTATCCCTGTTAAAAATCCTTTTTCTTTACATTTTTTCATGGTCTTTAGTCTTTCTTTCGGAGGTGGCGCTCCGGGTTCAAGAATTTTTGCAAGTTTCTCATCTATAGTCGAGATGGAGAATGAAATAATTGCTCCGTGTTTCAGTTTTGGTTTCAGATCATCAGGCAGAATTGCATTCTTATCAATCTCTTTGAGCAAATCTAAATCTCTTAAAACTAAAGTTGATTTGGTGAGAACATGGACAGGAAACTTATATTTTAGAATTACCTCAAGTAATTTCCTTGTTAACCCCAATTTTTCTTCAATTGGCATATATGGTTCAGTTGAAGATGATAAAGCAATAATTCCATAATCTTTTTTCTTAGCCCTTCTTGAGAGCTGTCTTTCTAAAAGTTCTGGGGCGTTTATCTTCGCAGATAGAGTTACTGCCATATTCTCTCCATATTTGCTCCCTCTTATATAACAGTAAATACAATTAAAGGAGCAACCATAGTAAGGATTTACTGAATAGTCGTCCAAAAACCATTCATCTCTCTTTTTGTGTTTGTTTAATATGTATTTTACTTTTATATTTTTCACCATTGCTTTATCGCTTAATTGCTATATTTTACTTGTTTCTAAAATATAAAAAACAGCAAACACACATGAAAGAACTGTATAAACGCTAAGAACAGATATTAGAAGTGTAGAACTGTAGTATTTTCCCTATCTTGCAGTTCATAATATTTTTGTAGATCAACCTGAGGCGAAAACAATTTTTATGAAACGAACTTATTTGTCAGGGAAAAACCTAAAAACAATGCCACTTCCTTTTTCTCCTTTTTTGAAAAGATTAATTTGGTCATGAAGTCCACCGTGATGATCTGCCCGAGGTCCATGACCGCCAATTCCATCGAAACTAAATCCAGGACCGTAGTCTGTTTTAATTATCTCTTTTACAATCTCACGCCCGAAATCTTCCGTAGAACTTCCAAAATTGAATTCAAGATGACTTTTAGGACCGTTCATATCCCTCACCCCCTTTCATAATAAAGAATATTCTTCTTTAAATTTTTGTCAAGATTGTAAACAGTGTTGGTAGAATGCCAATAAGAAATACATTAATTATTTTATCAGAATGGTTGCTATCAATAGCATTAACAAAATTTTTTCTAATTGATGACCCTTTTAAACCCCATTATACTACTCTTATAATTTGCCCATCAAGAAGAAAAGCCAAAAAATCATTCTCTTTTTTGTCTTTTTTTTGAACGCCTATGGTTTGATAGATGGAAACTTTTTGGTATTTATGAAGATATGGGCTTCTTTTAAGTGTTTTGGTGTTGCATTTCTTAAGTATCTGAATGAAGTCTGAGCCGATAGGCGAGGATTTGGGCGGCGTGCCGAAGGCACGGAGCCAGATACTTGTTTATCGGCTGTTTTGAAGGGCGGCCTGACAGCAGGTGGAGAGTTTCGCACGCTGCCAAAATTAATCATACTACAATCATAATATGAATTTATTCAATTGCTCCCTGTATATTTTCCATTTAGGCAAATATTTATCCATAGTTTCTTCAAATCTTCTGTTATGATTTCTTTCCAATAAATGAACGAGTTCATGGACTATTATATATTCCAAATATTCTCTTGGTTTTTTTATGAGTTCCAGATTTATCCAAATCCTCTTATCATTAGGGTTGCAGCTCCCCCATTTTGTTTTCATCTTTTTTGTTCTAACCTCGTTTGCTTTTACTCCAATAATTTTTTCCCATTTTGGCACTAAAATTTCCAGCTCTTTTTTTAACTCATTTCTTAACCATTTCTCATAATAATTTTGCCTTTGCTGAACAGTGTAATGTTTAGGTACATAGAAATAGATGTATTTTTTGTTTATTATTTCTATCTTAGGTCTATTACCGTAATTTATTCTTAAAATGTATCTTTTGCCTTTAAAGTAGTGACTTTCTCCCGAAACATACTTTCTTTTGGTCTGTCTTTCTTGTTCTTGAAATGATTTAATATGTTTCTTGATCCAATGATACTTTTTGATGACAAATAACTTGATAATGTCATCTGAAATATTTTTCGGAACAGAAACTCTTACTTTTCCGTTCGGCGGTAAAACGTTCAAATGAAAATTTTTAATATCCTTTTTATAGACCAGAATTTCGATATCTCTAATCTTTATAACCTTTTTTTCGTTCATCTAATACTCGCCTTGCTGTAGAACTACTTTGAAGATTTTCTCTGTGAGTTCTTCATCTTTCAAAATTTTTCTAATAGCATTCTTCACTTGCCTTTCCTTTATTTTATGTCCTCTCCAGTTATCCTTCTTGGTTTTTATTATAGATTCGTCTATTCTATTTGTAATCTCTTCCCTATTCTTAATGCCCTCCAAATTGTCATAAATGGCTTTCTTTGCCATACTGCTTCTTATGCTTGGAGGGTATGGACTATCAGCACTCTCTCTCTTTATAAGCATCTTAGTCAGTTTTTCAATTTCTTTAAGATAATCTTCGTAATCAATAACCTCTCTCTTTCTTTTTTTAATCAAATCTTTGAGAATCTTAGACATTTTATCATAGTAAGCAGGATTAACATCTCTTTTGTCTATTATTAATCGTCTTATGTTATTTTCTATTGTTTCAGCAAGAGCTTTTTTGTTTTTCCCGATAGTTTCTGGTAATGATTCAATTGCTTTTTGTAAACCTTCAAGTGTTATTATTTCGAGTAGTGATGTGTTCTCAAAAGATGCTAAAGTTTTACTTCCTTCTGCTTGGATATATGAATCTATTAAGTATCTCATTGCTGGATCAAAAACTTTCAAATCTAAATAGTCTCCACTCATTAACTTTAGTTCGTCTCTTATTGCAACATAATGTTTGACTTTTTTCTTTATTTCTTCTTGTTCTTTTTTAGAATAACCTACTTCATCCAATTCATTGGCTATGTTTGTATATGCCCTCACTAAGGAAGAGACTCTTTTATAGAACTCAAGCCTAAGCTGCTGTTTTTTCTCTGATTCATCACCAATAAAATAATCTTTGTATTCATTTATCCCTTTTGGATACTTCACACCTTCAATCAAAAGTTCAAGTTTTTCAATAGCCTCATCAAGTTTTTTCTTTGCATCTGTCACTCTATCCTTTAACAAACCTTCCACATCTTCTTTGTCAAATTCTGCAAATGCACCGGAGGTATAATCTTTAATGGCTTTTTCCATACAATTAAATAAATCTCTATAATCCACGATATAACCGTACTCTTTATCCAAGTCATCACCTTTGTCTTTATTATCCAATCGATTAACCCTACAAATTGCCTGAAACAAGCCGTGATCTCGCATAGGCTTATCTATATAGAGATAGGTGGCGCTTGGGGCATCGAATCCCGTGAGAAGTTTATCAACCACAATTAGTAATTTCATCTGTCCTGGCTCTTCCACAAATTTCTTTTTTACATCCTTTTCGAATTTATCAATCCAGCAATCTTTTACTGCTTCTTCCTCTGATATGCTATAGAAGTCAGCAATCATTTCCCTGTATACTTCATACTTCTTTATATTTTCAGCCTCACCCTCTTCTCCTGTTTCTTCCCCCTTTATGGTTGCAATACCAGGATGATAAGATGTGACGATAGCAATCTTATCAAACCCTCTCGATTTGAAAATCTCATAGTATTTGCAGGCTTCATAAATACTTCCAGCCACAAGCATGGCATTGCCTCGCCCTGTGGCAAGTCTTGGCTTTGTTTCAAAATCAAAGATGATATCAGCAACAATCTTCTCCATTCTATCTCTGGAACTGTAGAGTTTTTTGAGCGTGCCCCATCTTTTCTTTAGCTGCGCCTTAGCGATATCGGAGAGCCCTTTGGTCTTTACCTCAAACCACTTATCTATCTTATCCTTTGAGATTACCTTTATATCTACATCCCGCGCTTCATATCTTAAATCAAGAATTATGCCATCCTGTACACCCTCGTCGAATTTATAGGTATGGATATATTTTCCAAAAGTTTCAAGGGTTGTGGGTTTATCTTTCTTTAAGAGAGGTGTTCCCGTGAAACCTATAAAAATCGCATTGGGTAAAATCTTCTTCATTGCCCTGTGCAATTTTCCGGATTGGGTTCTATGGCACTCGTCTACGAATACAAATATATTTCCTTTTGGTTCAAAATTTGAAGGTATAGTTTTATTTATCTCTTCAATATAATCCTCGTAATCTTTATCTGTTGCCTCTGCCCTGCTGAATTTATGAATGAGTGAACACATCAAATTTTCGTCCTTACGATTAAGTTGCTCTATTAGATCTCTTGCTGATTTCGTCCTATAAATGTCCTCCCCTACACCTTTAAACACCTTTTCTATTTGTTCATCTAATTCAATCCTATCTGTAATTATGAGTACCCTGCTGTCAGTAATATTTTCAATTATCCACTTTGCAAGCCATACCATTATGAGCGATTTTCCGCTTCCCTGTGTGTGCCAGATGATACCTCCTTCTCGTGCCTTTATGCTTTTCTGTGCTGCTTTTACAGCAAAATATTGGTTATGTCTTGGCGCCTTTTTTATTCCAGCATCAAAGATTATGAAGTCATGAATTATCTCAAGGAGCCGCTCTTTGGTTAATAGTCTATATATGTCACAATCAAGTATATTGTCCGCTTTTTCGCATTTATCTCTTGGTAGTGTCCTTGGGATTGAGGGTTTTCTGTTGTGATCGTATTCTGGATTCTCCTCTTTCCACTCAAGATAATACCTTTCAGGAGTTTCAATGGTGCCGTATCTCAGACCCTGAGTATCATTGCCAGCCATGACAAGTTGCACTGTGGTGAAAAAGTCCCTTATGAATTCCTTTTTCTGACTATCTAAATTCTGCCTTATGCCTTCACTTATTGCAATGCTTGATCTTTTAAGTTCCAGAACACCGACTGCAATACCATTTATGTAAATTACAATATCCGGTCTTTTTGTGTGATTACCCCTTATCGTGACTTCTTCTGCTATGGCAAAATGATTGTTTTCCGGATGCTTCCAATCTATAAGTTTAACAGTTATTGATTGTTCAGACGGAGATGGCTTTACATTCACCCCATAACGAAGCATTTCGTAAATCTTTTTGTTTTTATCATAGAGAGATTTTTGCTGATTCCCAGCAACTTTTTTGAGTTTTTCTATTGCTTTTCTTATTGTCTCATTATTATAGCCCTGCTTTTTCAAAAAAACTTTTAGATATTCCTCTTCAATGTTAGAATTCCCCTCTCTATATTCCCAGTTACCGAGGTAATCATAGCCCAACATATCCTGGAAGAATCTTACAATGCGGTCCTGTGTCTCCCTCTCGGGTCTGTTACTCCTCAACGACATTTTCCTCATCTCCAACTTTATAATTTTTCAACCTTACCTTTCCGGTCAAAAGCAGTTCCATCGCACCTTTTTTCATCATCTCATATTTCTCCTTTTTTTGCTCCAGTGCCTCAATCTCCGCATCCATATCTGACAGCACGCGAGCGATGGCGTGCTGCTCTTCCAGAGTAGGGGGAAGGGAGAGTTCTATGTCCTTTATAACAGAAGGAGTAATCTCTAAGAACGTGCTGCCGTTAGCTTTGGTTATGAATTTTCTTTTGATAATAATCAACAAATAATATAGGAACTCATTATCTATATTTTTAGGAATTAGTGATTGAAATCCTTGATTTGTTGTCGCTTCTTTTCTCAATATTGCAACTTCCCCAATAGTTGCTCTAGAAGTAAATAGTATGCTTCCAATAGGTAAAATCTTAGCTGAACTATGCTTCAAACCTTCATCTGTGATTTTTCTTTCACTTTCTGAAACGTATTTGCTTTTCCCTATCTCTGTTGGAGTAAACCAATTTATTTCACCACCCCAATATTTCGGGTTTTTTGTGTCAGGGGTACCACCCCCCACAATATCTACAACCTCCCCCAATCTCTTCCGCACCCACTCGCCGGTGAAGCCGGGCAGGCGCTTTTTGCCGGTGAGCAGTTCCTGCATTGTGCCCTTCTTTATCATCTTTTTCTTCTCGATGAGCTCGTCCAGCGCTTCAATAAGCCGGTCAAAGTCTGAGAGCACGCGAGCGATGGCACGCTGCTCTTCAATGTCTGGAGGATAGTAAATTTCAAATTCTCTGAATTTTTTCAGTGAAATAACATATCTTTTTCCACTGCCCTCTGCATATGTTTCTGCTTGTTTTAGGAAATCTCTCGTTTTAAATATGTAAGTTCTAAATTTCAAATCCCAGTTTTCTTTTAATCTAAATCTCACAATATGGTAACTATAAACTACACCAGGCATATCTTCCATAGCAACAGCAGAATGAGCAATATCTGTTTGCATTTCAGAAGAAGGTGTGAAAAATACATCTCCTTTTTTAACAGAGCATTGTTCAATCTTCTCTTGCGGGGTAGTTGTCCAAAAGTTTATTTCCTTGTTGTATAAAAAATCCTTTTTATATATATCCATATAATTCAACAACCTAACACGTATTTCATTTTTCCTTATCTTTTTATCTACTCCAGCACCAGTTATTTCTCCAACATCCCCCAGCCGCTTCACTTCCCAGTCCTCGGGGATTATGCCGATTTCGGTACGCTTGTAGCCGGGCGGGATTGGTTCGGTCATATCTCTCTCCTCATAACTTCCCACACCTCGGTTTGTGTGTCATCTTCTCTCACTATCCAGCAAATGTCAATTTTGTCTCTCAGGATCCCGAGAAAAACGCCGAGTTTGTATTTGTATTTTTCGAGCTCCATTTTTATCTTAATAATATCTTTCTTTGATTCATTAGCCTCCTTCGGACTTTTCTTTATCTCAAAAATACACAGGTTATCATCTAAGTTTCTGCGGTGAATTGTTATGTCCGGTCTTATCGGTTTTTCCAATTTCTTGATATTCTCTTTATCTCTGTTGTACTCCAAATCAATATTGTATCCCTCGAATCGGCTTTCCAAATACACTGCGATGCGATGCGCGCTCGTGACTTCGTGTACATTCCCCAACTTGTCCCAGTCTTTTTCCATATACTCTCTCAGTGCTTCCCTAATCTTTTCTTTGTAGTCCTCGACGCTCATATCTCAAACCCCATTATCTTCAAATGCTCCTTTACTTTCTTCTCGTAACTTTCAACTTCTTTCTCAATCTCTGGAAGTGGATCTTTATACCTCTCTCTAAGTTCTTTTATTCTGCTTGTTAAACTCATGATGATATTGTCCAACTCATCGTTTATCATTTCTTCTAATCGTGCGAGCCATTTCTTTTCGACTACAAGCCTCTTTACATCTTCCTCAGAAAGTTCTGCATATCTTCTCAGGAGTTTAACATCAAGTTCCTTCTCTTTCTCCTTTATCCGCTTTTTAATCTTTGTCTGTTCATTCATTAATCTGAGATATTTTTGCATGATTTCCAGATCGTCTTTAAACTCGGGACTTCCACTAAGCTCATTCATTTTCAATTGCAAATCTTTCTTGGTTATGTTTCCCTTCTCATTTTTCACATCTTCTAGTATTCCTTCCTCACTGGAATGCTCCTCCTTAAGTTCCTCCATCTGGCTTTCTATATCTTCTTTTTTTGCTTCCAATTCTTCAATTTCTTTTTTCTCTTGTTTGAAAAATTCATTTATTACAATCTCCTTGGGTAGAATATCGCAAGTCCATCCCTTGTCAATTTCTTTGCCTTTTTTGTTCTTCTCTATAATCCTGTGCGGCTTTGCCTTCCAGCCGTTCTCGATTATCATGTAAACATCGTCTTTCATCTCTTCATCCCAGTAATCCATTAAAATCTGGTAGATAGCATACTCATTCAAGAGTTCAATATGTTTAAATGCTTCAAGCAAACTTTCAGACAACTCTTTTATGAATTGCTTTGTTTTAGTATCTCTATTAATTGATTTAAGCGAAAAAATTTTCTCATTTATCCATTTTTTAAATATGGCCAAGACATTACTTCTGAAAGTCTTTACTTCCTCGCTTTTTCCTACAAATTCTTGCAGCTGATCGGTATCTACTTTTAAATGATAGTAATCTTGCTCTTTCTCCTCTAATAAGTCTACTTTCAATTTTCTGAAAACCTTTAATCCTTCAATGTTATCAATATCTTTCTTAGGAATGCCTCCATGCAAATGAGCATATATATCTTGGACATCCTCCTCTTCCGTACTATCTATGTATCTTGGAATATTGAGATTGTAATCGTTCTTTTCAATCTCATCCAGACTTACCATTCTTGAGTACCCTGGAATTTCCTTGAAATTAACAAAAGTTGTAACTATTTTATGGATATCTCTATCCCTCAACCTATTTTTTGGTCCATCCTTTCTAAACTCTTTTGATGCATTAATTATGAATATTCCTTTTCTAACTGCGGCATTCTCTTTATCTATAACAACAATAACCGCAGGTATCCCGGTGCCATAAAATAGATTCGGAGGCAGTCCTATAATTCCTTTAATATATCCTTTCTTGATTAAGTTCTTCCTTATCTGTGCTTCTGCCCCTCCTCTAAAAAGAACTCCATGTGGCAAAATGATGGCGCCCTTACCCTTTCCCGGTTTTAACGATTTGATTAGATGTAAAAGAAAGGCATAATCTCCGTTTTTCGCAGGAGGAATGCCATCATCAAATCGATGGTATGGATCATTTTCAACATCAATCCCATTCATCCAATTTTTCTGTGAAAATGGAGGATTGGCTACAGCAAAGTCAAAGGTTTTTAGTCGTCCCTCCTCCTTAAATTTGGGATTTGCTAATGTATTGCCCTGTTCAATCACAGCATCTGGCTTACCGTGCATAATCATGTTCATTCTAGCAAGGTTCGCCACCGCGATGTCTATTTCCTGTCCATATAAAGAAATATCAACAGGTGCTTCATCTCCTACTTTTAAAAGAAGGGAACCGGAACCACAGGTAGGATCATAAGCTGTTTGATCTGGAGATGTGGCATTTTCCAAACCTATAATTTTAGCCATAACTCTAGAAACTTCGGCTGGAGTGTAAAACTGTCCTTTGCTCTTGCCTGCTTCTGTTGCAAATTTTT
>Ga0256914_1001678_pt1 | contig 19463 bp, 21 predicted proteins | sample HulkmetaG_FD_191571 | JGI IMG/M metagenome (GOLD analysis project Ga0256914, IMG submission 191571) | Hydrothermal chimney microbial communities from Main Endeavour vent field at the Juan de Fuca Ridge, Pacific Ocean - Hulk | ecosystem: Environmental > Aquatic > Marine > Hydrothermal vents ... | reverse complement strand
AGGCCTCCTCTCGACGGCCTCCTCCTTTACTATGAGCCTCTTGCCCTCGAACTCGAGCTCGAGGGTCTCTCCAGCAAGAGCGCCGGGCTTCACGCTCACTTCAATGGGCTGCTCGTCTCTCATCGGGTAAAAGATCTTCCAAACATTGGCCTTGAGTCCAGGCCTCTTCTCCTCGAGGAATTCAAGTATCCGGTCCGTCATGGGAACTCCAACCCTTCTCGTTACCATATTGCTCACCTCTCGCACTGCCCGTTATGGGGCCAGTCTACTCCCTCGTGCTACTGTCCATTTAAAAATATAACTGCGAGAGTTATCCTGTCGGATAGGTGGTTTCCCTGAGCGGCCTTGAGGGTAGTATTGTCCCATACAGCTTCCTAGGGATCCAGGAGAACTACAAGGATGCGAGTTATGTCATAGTAGGTGTGCCCTACGACGCGACCTCTTCCTGGATGCCTGGCTCCAGAGCCGGACCTCTGGCTATAATTGAGGCATCTCGCTACATGGATCCATACGACATGGAGCTGAGATGCATCCCGGCTGAAGCGGGTTTGCATACCCTCCCAGAGCTCTCCGTGCTGGAATTGACCCCTGAATCTATGGTGGACACCGTAAGAGGCGTAGTGAGTAAGTTGGCCAATGATGGAAAGGTTCCCGTGTTGCTTGGAGGTGAGCATACCCTTAGCATCGGAGGCGTACTGGGAATAAGAGATGAGATAGAAGTTTATGTGACTCTCGACGCTCATGCGGACTTCTACGATAATTACGAGGGACGGAAAATATCTCACGCTACGGTATCCAAGAGGATTAGCGAGCTGGTAGACGAGGTAATCATATACGGAGTAAGGACTGTAGGCTGGGAGGAAAAAGAGGAAATTAGCTCATCAGACAATGTCACCCTGATCCCACAATACGCTCATGGGAGCGAGGCTCTGGAGGCTCTTCTCATAGAGATAGAAGGGAAGAAGGTATATCTGAGTGTGGACATGGATGTGCTCGATCCGTCCATACTCCCATGCTTGGGTACCCCCGAGCCCGGAGGGATGAATTATGGTGAGATGGTATCGATTCTCAGGAAGATCATAATGGAGGGGGATGTTGTGGCGATGGACTTCGTCGAATTTTCCCCGTGTCCAGGCATGAGATCCGATGCCTACACCGTAGCGAAGCTAGTCTACAAGTCCATAGGGTATCATGTCCTTCACTCTAGGAAGCAGGATCTCGGATGTGACTCCAATGAGTAGGATCTCTATCCACGCCTTGATCAATATCCCATAGACTACCGCGTCGGTGATCCATCCTGACACTTGGGGAGCTATAATCGGTATCCAGAGCTTGAAACTGGCCCATGTGAAGAGAGATTCCGGAATATAACCCAGCAATAGAGCTAGGAATGGATGATCCGTTTTCTTGGATAGAAGTCCCGTAAACAAACCAGTTAGAGCTTTCCCTGGGAATATCAGGGATCCGGCTAGGGGGCCCAGTCCTCCTAACAGCCCGAACCTGACGAAAGGTACCAGCGATATGATCGCTCCCACTAGAGCAGCGTCGACCGGACCTAGCATATAAGCAGAGAACACGGTGGCGATATGCGACAAGTCCACTGCTATTTGGGGGTGTAAATTACCTAAAATCGTCGAGAAAAGGGCAAGCACGTTTCCCAAAGCTCCGAACATCGCTACAGCGGCGACTCTTTTACTCCTACTGTGGACCGCCAACCCGAGCCACCGGCTCGACTATGATTTCAAAAATAAAAATATTTCTAAAATGAAATTACTCCGCTATCTCCAACTCGGGAGTCCCAACTATCGCCCTAACTAAATCTCTGAGTCCCTCTCCACTCTTAGCCGATACGGGTATTATGGGAACCCCGTTCCCCAGCATTTCCCTTATGGCCTCCTCCCTCGTATCGTACTCATAATCTTCCAATCTATCTACCTTGTTCGCTGCTATCACTAATGTCTCCCTGCCTTTACCGAGCTCAGACAAGATCTTCAGACTCTCAGCGAGCTTAACTCTCATGAGATCAACTTTATCGGACACATCCACCACCAAAACTTGCCTATGGGAATGAGTTATGTCCAAGAGGTTCAACTGGAAGGAGGCAATTAACCGCGGATCCAAGTCTAGGACGAAACCTATCGTGTCCACTAAGTAGGTGTTTTCCCCTTCTATCCCCCCATACTTGGAGGACAGGGTGGTAAAGGGCATATCGCTGACGGGCTTTTCGAACCCCGTTAAGGCGTTGAATAGGCTCGTCTTCCCAGCATTGTAATACCCGGTCAGCACCGCAATCCTTGCCCCTCCCTCAATCCTCTTCATTATTTCAATCTCCTTCTGCCTGCTGAGCTTGTCTATTTTCCTCCTCAGGATCTTCATTCTCTTCTGTATTGCCCTGATCTGCTTGTGGTAGGCGTATTCTCCCCCTCCTCTGAAACCAGCCCTCATCTTCTTGTATTTTATGGATGCCGATAGCTTGACATAGGGAAACGCCTTCTCCAAGGTAGCTAGTTCTATCTGGAGCTTCGAGAGTATGTCGCTCGCGGCCTCTCTGAATATCATTAGAGTGACATCGTATCTGTCTATGACCTCAACGCCGAGTTTCCTCTCCAAATTCCACTTCTGCTTACTAGTTAAGGTGTTATAGACGACAAACACATCGGGGTCTGTCCTTTTGATCCTCTCACGAATTTCCTCTACCTTACCCTTTCCGAACACATAATCTACGGTTTCTTTCGGTCTTACTTGGATTATCCTCTCCACTATCTTGTAACCGAGAGCCCGGAGTAGGGATTCCAGCTCGCCCATCCTTATCTTGTACATGTGATGGTCGTGGACATTCGTCTTGACCATTCCCGTTACGGCCCTATACCCGGCCACTTACTCTTTCCTCCCCTTTCTGTGCATCCTGATATCGAGTAAATAAACTGTTCGCTCTGAGAGCTACAGGTAAGGATTACGAGGCCTTTCTGTGAGCTCCCTTGGCCCCTTAGCGGTGGCATCCACGATCATCTTACCCTGAGGGAGCCTGATAACTCTCTTCTCACCATCCAGTTCAATCTCTCTCAAGTTACTGTGATCTAGGGACGACCCCTTGATTCCTGAAATCACCTTGAAGTCGTCGGGTATATGCGCCCTCTGAAGCACGGCCCTCATGACCTCCACGTAATTCGACACATCCACATCATCGTCGACTATGATAACCCTCTTCAAGCTCTTATGGGCGGATATAGCCATTAACCCCGCCAAAGCGGGCTGATCAGGCGAGCTTTTCCTTATAGAGATCGCGGCCTCGATCCAACCGGCCCCGCCTGGGGTCATGGCCACATCCACCACATCCGCCACTTCGGATACCCTATCCTCTATGAGGGGCTCTACTGGAAGGCCCATCAGAAGCTGATGCTCACTTCCAGCGGGAAGTATAGCTTGGTAGAACCCATTAGGCCTAGCGTATATTTCCTCTACCTCGAAGACCGGTTGTTGCCTGACTATATCCTTTCCCAAGATCTCGTAGAAGGGGCCCTCAGGAGCCCTCTCGTTAGCTAGGATCTTCCCACATATGACTATCTCGGAGCTAGAAGGGGCCCAAGCTTCAACTCCCTCGCACGGAGAGAGGTCCACAGGCTCCCCAGCTATCCCTCCAGCCAACCCCATCTTGTCCATGTTCTCGGCGGGAACCGCTGATGCCACCATCACCTCGAGGGGGCTTCCAATGGATATGGCAGCAGGCAGGTCCTCATCCCTCTCTGAGAACCTCTCTATGATTCTACTGAGCTTCCTACCCTCTACAGCCCTTAAAACGAGTCTTTTGTCTCCGAGAGGCATCATTCTATGATAAGATGACGAGAAGAGACCATCTTCATCCTTAAACACAACAATGGAGGCTGTCATGTATGGCCCGGGCTCGCCCGTGTAGTGCTTGAGGATGGGAAGATCTGACAGGGTGATGTTCACCTTAACCCATTTGGGATCACCTTTCACAGGCGGTATTGGATTCTTGAGGGCCCTCCTTATCCTATTTCGCATCTCTTTCATATCAGATACACCGAAGGAAACTAGCAAGGTCTCCCTTGATGTAGCCACTCCACCCACTACCCTAAAGGCGCTTCTCCTTCCATCGATTAACAGAGGCTTTTCGAATAGAACTGCCTTCTTACCGTCCCATTTCTTGAGGTAAGCAGCGATTTCGTATTCAGTAGAGGTCTCCTCATCGACTATATGGAGGAGGTCTTTATCCTCTAGTCTTTTCAGGGCGAGCCTGAGCTCCATAAGCCTCCCTCTACCCAACCCTAACATCTTTTTATTCCCTACTCCGGATTCCAACCGAGGTGTCCTTCCCCATGTGGAAATTCGGTGAAAGGACTCACTTCATAAGGGAGCTGCGGGATCTTCCTGAAGGAGAACGGGTTAGGATAGCTGGTTGGGTGTACAGGAAGAGCGAGTTAGGGGGTGTCGTGTTCATACGACTTCGAGATTCCACCGACGTAGTCCAAGTGGTGGTCAAGGAGGGAGAGGTTGGGCAAGACGATCTGGAGCGCGCGAGGAGTGCGGGCATTGAGGCATCCTTGATAGTGGAGGGCAGGGTGAGGAGGGACCCCAGATCCCCCACGGGAGTAGAACTTCTCGCATCTAATGTGAGAGTAGTGGGACATTCCCACGATTTCCCGATAAAGCCCGATTCTGGCGAGGAGTTCTTGTTGGATAACAGGCACCTCCACCTCAGGACCACTAAAATGAGGAACGCTCTCCTGATTAGAAGGGAAGTGATGAGGGCGGTCGAGGAATGGTTCATAACCAACGGATTTGTCAGGGTTGAGGGCCCGACCTTCGTGGGGGCCGCTGTTGAGGGAGGAGCCACGCTATTTGAGGTTCCATACTTCAACAGGAAGGCCTACCTGACTCAGAGCTCTCAGTTCTACCTTGAGGCCGCCATATTCGCTTTTGAAAACGTGTATACTATACAGCCGAGCTTCAGGGCGGAGAAATCCAGAACTAGAAGACATCTAACCGAGTTCTGGCACGCTGAGGCGGAAATGGCTTGGGCGGACCTCGGTGGGATGATGGATGTGGTTGAGTCCCTACTAAAATATGTATCCCAGAAGGTAGTGGAACGGGCTGGCCATGTACTGGAGGCCCTAGGAAGGAGATTCGAACCTTTGGAAGGAGATTTCCCGAGAATCACATATGACGAGGCGGTCGACATCGCTAAGAGGAAGGGTGCATCCATAGAGTGGGGAGAGGACTTCGGAACTGAGGTGGAGAGGGCTATCTCGCTCGAGTTCGATTTACCCGTATTCGTGACCCACTATCCAAAACAAGCCAAGGCTTTTTATCATAAGCCTGACCCGGAGAGACCGGACGTAGTCCTCTGCGCCGATTTATTAGCTCCAGAAGGGATAGGTGAAATAGTGGGAGGCGGGCAGAGGATAGAATCTGAAGAGGAACTTCTGATGAGGATAAGGGAGGAGGGGCTGAATCCATCCGACTATAAATGGTACATAGATCTCAGGAAGTACGGTAGTGTTCCCCACTCGGGCTTCGGCCTTGGGATAGAGAGAACGATAAGGTGGATAGCTGGCCTCCCGCACATAAGGGACGCGATCCCATTCCCAAGGACCCCAACTAGGCTCTACCCCTGATCTCCCTCCTCCAACTTCGCTTCTTTCACCTGCCTGAAAGGCGTGTTCAGGACCTCTTGAAGCTTTCTAGCTTTAGCCTCACCAACCACTCTCCTCAACCTATGGAAGTCAGCGTTGAAGACGTCTTTTAATGTCCCAAACTCGTTTAACAACTTTTCAGCCGATTTAGGGCCTATAGAAGGAAAGCTTACGAGGACAGCGTAAGCCTCCTCCCAAGATCTGGGTCTCCTCCTCCTCTTCACGGGTATTATTGAAGGCCTGTCTCCCTCAACCTTCCTAGAAAGATAGGCCAGGAACCTGGCTGTGTCCTCGGGAGATGTGACGTGAATTACAGAGACACCTCTCAGGGCTAGGGAAGATAACGCTCCCAAATAATGAGGGACGGCGTTACGTCTGATATGGAAGTAGGGCTCCTCTATCAATATTATAATGACTTCACAGCTGGTCCTCATTTGTTCGACTTGGTCAAATAGTCTACCGTCGTAAATCGACTTAATGAAATCACTCAATGATTTTCTCTCCACACAAACGTTGGTGCCAATTAAATAATCAGAGACTTCGATTCTCCTCCTCTCTATGATAACTCCCTGCTTTCTGAGTAATTTCTCTATGAGCTCAGGTTCTCTATCGTCCATAATTATCCTCAAGATCCTCACCGTTGAGCCACACGCTTCTTATCTCCTTAATTAATTCCCTACTCTCCCTCGAAGAATCAGCGTACTCCATCTCATCTAATACCATCCTAACGGCACCACTCTCCAAGTATGTCGCTCTCCCCCGGACTATTACTTCGCGACCGATCATTTCCCCCGCTACCTTATCGGTCGGGACTGAGTGAGAGGGCTCTCCCAGCTCATCAGCCGCCTTGATCACATCCTCAGTGCTCATTCCCAGTATCTTCTCGGCCCTATCTCTGAAGGCCACGACCCTTGCTATCCCGGTCCCATCATCTATTGTAAATGTCAGGTAGAGTAGCGGGGTGGCTCTCTCTAATTCACCGCAGTTGGGACAGTAAAATTTGCCGTACTCGAACTCCACACGCGCGCCGCAGTTGGGACAGTGCCAAGTCACCCTAGCCGTGTCTGAGAACGAGATAACTGTCCCTCTAAACTCCCTTAGACCATCGGATGATTCTCCTATCCACATTCTCCTGTATTTTATCTTCTTGGCCGCCTTTTCTAGTCTAGAGGGGACTAGTTGCGGAATTTTCTCCACAATCTCGACGGTCCCGGACCTGCTCAGGACGAGTAACCCGTCATTATCAGCGTACACTGGTCCGAACCTGAGCCTGAAAGGGGGTTTCTCCTCCGACAATAGGTCGGCCCAATCCCCCCAAACCCTCAGAATTTCGAGGGAACCATCAACTTCGATCATCAAGTCGAGGAATTTCTTACCCTTAGCTCCTATCTCCTCCAAAGGAAACACGAAGAGAACTATACCCTCGAGCGGACCGCTGCTACCCTCCTCCAATACCTCTAGTTTGGTTCGCGGTGTGGAATGGAGCTCCAAGGAATCATCTCTCATGACCACTCTAGCGTCAGTGAGGATTACAGTGGACCCCTCCACCAAGCTGTCTGTAAAAAGTGCCTTGTCACCCCAGAGGACCACTCTCACAATATCTCCTTCTTCATCCTTCATTAAGATGGAGGCCCTTCTTCCGGTGCTGCCATCGCTCCTCGTGAACTCTGAGACGGGATACACTCTAACAACAGTTCCCTTGAAATCGATCACACTGCCATCCTCATCGTAGAGCTCCCTGACCCTCAGGACTCTCCTCTCTTCTACAGGCAGATCCTCGTATCCACTGGGCAGAACCTCTATGTCAGATCCTGAGTCGAGATGCAAGGCCACTCTACCGAATCTTTCCGAGACTCTTGCGTTGGTGATTTTGATGACATCCCCTTCTCCTATCTCTCCTCTCCTAATCCTGTCGACCAGACTCTTCGACCATACAACAACGTCTATATGCCCTGTCTCATCCGCTAATTTGAACTCAGCCCTCTCAGATGGTTCTCCACTTCTGTTGACGTAGCTAAGTATGCCATACATCCTCACGATCTTCCCTTGAACAGTGGCCTTCCTCATTCCCGGTACTAACTTACTTATCTTGATAGTGGGATAATGGACCTGCTCCTCCTTGGACACCTGACCGACGTCTAACTCAACGGCTATGAGGGAGAGGGCTCCGTCGGGCTTGACTAGACCCTTCATCTCTTCAACGTATCTCTTCACCCTTTCTAGAACCTCTTCTACTGTTAGGCCGGCTTTGGAAGCGACCAATCTTACCTTCTCCATGAATTCCTCGTCGAAGTCCTCATCCCTTCCTTTTTCCAACCTCAAACACCCAAGCCCTCTACCTCCACAACCGACGGCTTATTCAATCCACCCTCCACTCTAAACTTAACCGGTAAGAATTTCTCCACTAGCCATATATTACTTTCAGCATGTAATGTTAGCCTCGAGATACCTATTCTCGATCTGCCCGAGGCTAATGCCAGATAGGGGATTATCATATCCCCCGAGTGATTATCAAAAGCCATCTCCGTATCTAACTCATCCAGTAACTTGGTAGCGGCGTTCCTCCCAACCACCTCGCTCGGCTTACCCCTCTCCCCGAGATCATCAGCGCCTATAACGGGCTCACTTTCCGTCCAGAGAACTAGGCCGGCACCTGGACCGAGATGCCCGTCCTGGGACCAGTCTTCCTCCACATCCACCCTGAATCCTTTACTCTCCAAAATTTCACTGGCCGACTTGATCATCCTCCTAGTGACATGCTTGGGAAGTTTGACCGCGTGCGCTCTTCCTCTAATGAGGGTGACACGCTCCCTCTTCACCTTATCCAGACCTGAGAGGTCCGAGGGTTGTACTCTCAGCTCCACCAGTCCGCCGCCCCTTGGATAGTGCCCTCTTTTAATCAACCTGATCTCCGCACGGGCCCCCATTATAGCGATATTTGGGAGGAAAACCTCCCTCATGTAATCGATCGGAGGGGCCATTGGAACATCAGTTCCTCCTCTAATTAGGAATCTCACACCACTACCTGACGTCAGACATGCTGGTAGTAAAGCCTGCATCACTAAGGTCACACTTCCAGCTGTACCGATATCCACCTCAAACGTTCCCCCTCTCTTACTTCTAGGTATAAAGAGCACTCGAGTTGACCCTACCTTCGCTCCCTCCACCCGAGCATCAGTTAACTTGGCTAAGGCCATTACTGCGTTGAGATGCTGTGGCCTAAGGCCTGGTTTCTTCCTCTTAGCCCTTATATTGTACACCTCAACTGGTCTTAGCGTGACTGCGGACAAAGACAGAGCATATCTGAGTATAGATCCTCCGCCCTCCCCGTAACTTCCATCGACCCTTATCGGCTCCATACAGATGGGAAGGCCCTGTGTTTCCCTTTAAATAGCATTCCTTGGTTCTTTAGATTCGGTGAAAGGGGATGGCGGGAACGAGGATCAAATTCGTCATAGAGGAGGTGGATGGCAGGTACGTTGGAATAGGGATCGGTGGAAGGGAGCTTTACTGTAATACGATCCCCCTTCCCTCTAAAGAGGAGGCAGAGGCCGATCTTAGGGCCACTTGTTACTCGGCTTGGGGTGACTCCTTGGACTTGGTGCCGGAGTACCACATACCCTCGGCCTACGAACTGGCCCTCCTAATAAGCAAGCTATTCTCCGGGGAGAATGTTGATCTCTCCGGGATTAGGCTGGCCCGCCATCCCCGAGAGAAGTTCTGGAATGCCATACTCCTGATGAGTTCCATCCCGAGAGGGATGGTAACCACATATGGAGAATTGGCGAGGGCCCTTGGCACATCACCCAGAGCAGCAGGAAACTACGCCTCTAGAAATCCCTTCCCACTCATAGTCCCTTGTCACAGGGTGATAAGGAGCGACATGAGGATAGGAGGTTACAGCTATGGCCCCATACTGAAAGCCTCCCTCTTAATTGCTGAAGGCGTAAGGGTGGACTTCGACACGGGCAAGGTGGATCCTTCCAAGGTGATCAGATCCGAGGAGTTATTGTCCCTCAAGGAGGTGCGGGGAATTGTCAGTTACCACCAAACCCGTCTTCGCATCTGACTTCGGTACTTCCTACTACAAATTCGGGCCATGGTGGCTCATGAAGACGGGGCCCGACATGGTAGAGAACAGAGGATACTTTCCGAAGATATCAAAGCTCTCAGCAGAGGTCAGGGGGATAAAGTCTAGGGAAGTAGTGGTGGGTAACGAGGTAGCGGAGTACTTGGAATCCAGAGCAGATCTATCGAGGCTTTACTACCCCATGAGAAATGGGATAGTGGAGAGGGGGGATGAAAGGGGGTGGAAGGTCATAAAGGAGCTTGTGAGATACGGACTTCTCAAATACCATCCTGGAAAAACCGACACTACCGGAGTTCCCTTCCATGGTTTCTTTGTAGTCGCTTCGTTGGCTGCCCAAGCGCCGACGTACATGTATGAGAGGCTGTTTGAGATCCACAGGGAAGTGAATGCCGAGGAAGGGGGTGATCTCGTAAGGGCGGTCACCATAATACCGCAGCCATTAGCGGTAGCCATAGCGGAGAAGGCCGTGACATGCGTTGTGGTTGAAGCAGGCCATGGAAATACCCAAATAACCCCTATAAGCAGGGACGTAATCAAGACCGCCCTGATCCCCCTTAATAGGGGAGGTAGTGATTCGGATAGGATCGCGGCTCAGATCTTAAAGGACTTGGGCTACTCTGACTTGGCTAGAGAGGAGAAATTTGTCCGTATATTCAAAGAATCCGTAGGTCTTCTTCCCCTAGACGTAGATAAAGCCATATCTTGGGCGAGAGACCATCCTAGCGCACTCCAATCTATCTTTCGCATTCCAGGCACTACTGTTGAAGTGGATATGGGAGATAAAGCATGGCAGAGGTTCCTCATCGGCGAGTTCTTCTTCAATCCCGGACACGAGATCTTCGAGAGCTACTACTCTAGGGGCTTTACACCACCCAAAGATACTCTCGTTGGTGGAGAGGTAATTCCTGGAGATGTAAGCCTCGCTGAGGCCATAAGAGAAGCCATTTCTAAGACTCCCGTTGAACTGCAATCCTCCATAGTGAGGCATGTGATTCTATCTGGAGGGGCCTTTAACTGGCAAGTTCCCAAAGGGTTAGAGGGCATAGCTACAGACTCGCCTACCAAGCTTAAGATCATGATGAAATCTGTGGGGCTGGATACCGAGCCTAAAATGGTTTCAGATCCCCAGTTTAGCGTGTGGAGGGGAGCCATAGTGTACGGACTAGCGGTGGGAGAGGGGATAAAGTGGGACTGGGGGAAAATGGAGGGATGGTTCTATATAGAATGAACCATATCTTGAAATTGAATAGCGTTCTCAAAGCTGAAATAAGAGTTATTGAACAAAACGTAATTCTCCTTCAGGGACCACCCCTCCACGATCTCTATGAGCTTTTCTAACTCCTCCCGCTCATACTTATGGGAGTAGATGATCCTTTTTCCCTCTCTTCTTCCGTGTAATCTATAATACCGGAACTCACCGTAGACAGGGGCTTCGTACATAGGATCCACCACGTGGGAAATCCCCAGATCCTCTAACAAGTCTTTGAACTTCGGGCTTTTGAACCAACCGGCCTCTCTAACTTCCCATGCTAGTAAGAAGTCCCCTGAGACTGTGGAAAAGAACTCCCGAGCATTAGAGAGATTGACCTCATTAAATTCGAAGGAGGGTGGGCTTTGGAAGACCACGATATTGGCCCCTAGCTCTCTCAACAGGGCCTTAAATTCCTCCCATAGCTCGAAGTTCTCCTTCGTAGGTTTGAGTGATCCATAGGAGTCGTCCTTGGGAAGTCCCGTTTTGCTCCAGATTCTACTCTTAGGATCATGGGTGAATGCCATCCAAGCCTTCGCCGTGAATTCAAAATCTCTAGGGGCCTCTTCACGCCATTTTCTGAGGGTCTCAACCTTAGGAGGTTTGTAGAATGTCTTTTGAATCTCTACTAACTTGAGTTTTTCGTAATACCTCTTTCTAGAAACCTGAAATCCACAGCAACCGACCTTCACGGTAACAGATATCCCCATTTCTCCACCATCGCCTCCACATCTTTGTCCCTCTTGATTACTGATAAGGGGTTCTCACCTCTCATGAAAGAGTCAAGTATCTCCCTCATGGATCTCACTCCGGCTAAGATGCCCTTGGGATGATCGTACACTCCTAGATCCCCGTTAATGATCACCTGCAGATCTTCAGGTATGTTAGCAATGGCTATCCCCTGATGGACTTGGGGGGCAGTTAACGGCATCGCAGCACCTTTCCCACCCCCTATGATCTCGTCCAACCTTCTAATGATTTCCAAGTCTTCCCTCTTCCATGCCACGGGTCTCTCAATTAGATCGAAGCCGCTGACCCTTAGGAGCTTGTAAACGACTTCAATCCCTAGACCTGTCTCCTTGACGAGGCAGTCCACACCTCTCGCTGCTAAGAATATGTCATCAAGGAACTCAGTTGCGAGTTCGAGCCTGCTTAAGTCCCAGCATAGGTGGACGTAAAATCCCCTCATTCCCAACGAAATGGCGCGTTCTAGATACTCCAAGGATGCTGGAAGCCTCATGAAGTATAGTACCCGCTTTCCCTCCTCTTCCTTTATTCTATCGATGACTTCAACTATCTGATGGGCTCTGTCTAGGTAAGGAGAGACTTCCTCGTCTATAGAGTTGAGGGGGTCGAAGCCCACATGCAGACCGGCCTCGCACATCTTTCTAAACAATCTTGCGTGAGAAAGGGGATGCAAGACAACATTTTTCCCAATTGAAGCTGCTATGCTGGGCCCTCTTAGGCCTAAGTACTTCTTTAATCCAGCTTTACCGGGAGTAGGGGATCTCACCTTGCTTAGAGGGAATTCAACACCTTTCACCTCACATATTGGGGGAAAATGTTCCAGTAACGACTCTATTGCATAATATAGAGACGGTAATAAGACCCCCCTACCCACCAATTCTTCGGGCAATTCGATAATGTACCGATACTTCCCTACCTCTTCCAGTTTGATCTTTGCCTCTATTTCCCCCTCTAGATCTGACGGTACGTATGTTCCCCCCAAGGGCCTCTTACACTCGAGTTCCAAGATCAAGACCTTTCCACCCACATTCGGTCGTCACCTAGGGTTCCCTTAAATGATTCCGGTGTGAGTATGCCCGATGGCAGAGGAAGTGGAAATACCGAAGGGTCAAGGGGTACTGGTGAGGTCCCCGACCTCCATCAAACTAATAGATGGGAACATCGAAGTTTGGGGGGCCGAATTCGATGAGATAACAGTTCAGATGGATGGAGTAGATCTGCTAATTACATCATCTACTGATTCAAAGGTAGCTATAGATGGGCACTACGTGAAACTAGAGGACCCCATCCCAGAATGGTGGGAGGAACTCCCTGACATCATCGCCGGTCGAAAGACCATTTTCATAGGTAGGGTCGACTCAGGCAAGAGCTCTACGGTAATATTTACTATCAATAGGTTGGTCAGAAGTGGTAATGGAACTTCCGTCATCGACTCGGATGTGGGCCAGTCGGACTTAGGACCACCCGGGGTGATCTCCAGCAAGGATATAGGGAAACCCATCGTTCACACTAAGTTACTGGAACCAGACTTTATGTACTTCATTGGTGATAAAACACCTAGTGGGCACTTCCTTCCAATGATAAAGGGACTCTTAGACGCCCTGAATAGATCCAAGAGCGATACTGTCCTGATAAACACCACAGGGTTCGTAGATGGGGGAGCAGCTAGAGCTCTGAAGAGGTTTAAAGTCGAATTCCTAGACCCAGACATAGTGGTGATCATAGAGAGGGAAGAGGGGGACCTCGACCACATCGCCAAGATCCTTCCCAAGGATGTAAGGGTCTTAAGAGTGAAATCTCCCGTAGGAGATCTGATCAAAAGCAGGAACTACAGGATAGCTGTGAGGAGGGCCCTTCTCAAGAAATATTTGTCTAACGCTAATGTAAAAAGGCTTGATATCAAGAGAATCGAGCTGTTAAACACCTTCCTCATGACAGGCAGGGTGAAGGACGAGTACATCCCATTCTTAGAGCGCATCTTGGGGGTGAGAGTGAGATGGATGGAGGAGTCCCCTGACATGCTCATAGCGGTCACTGATGGTGAGGTTGACAGGAGGAAGATCACGATGCTCTCGAGTCTTCTAAACAAAGAGGTGAGGATAGGGCCTATGGATGTTTACGAGGGACTTTATGTCGGCCTCATCAAAGGGAGGGAGTGTAAGGGCGTTGGCATAATACAATCATTGGACATAAAGGAGGGCTGGATGAATGTCCTAACTAGGTATGAGGGATCGGTAGATGGAATTGCACTGGGATACATCAGGTTTAATGCTGAGGGCGAGGAACTCGGCTCAAGGGGGATGAACCTTCCATGAGCTCCTCCTACATAAAAAATCTGGATGAGCTTGTCGACAACGGGGCAACTAGGAGCGATAAGGATGCTAGAAGGGCCCTGCTACTCGCCTTCGATAAGGCAATTACAGCTGCCGATGCTTATAAAGCCGTATTTTCTAGATTTTCCGATGGCGAAATAATATTTGGCACCTCTTCGGTTGACATCAAGGCATTCAAAGAGGTTTACGTGGTTGGCGCGGGAAAAGCGGGTAGCATGATGGCCAAAGCTGTAGAAGACAGGATCGGGGAGCGCGTAACATCTGGCTGGGTCAATGTCCCAGCTAAGACCGAGAAGGCAGTTTCTCTCTCGAAAATCAGATTGAATCCTGCCGGGCATCCCATCCCAGACGAGGGTAGCCTGAAAGGTGCTAGAGAGATCCTAAATATAGTTAAAAAGGCGGGAGAAGGAGACCTTATCCTTTCCCTGATATCTGGTGGGGGATCTGCGCTAATGGAATATCCGATGGAGGGCATCTCACTAGATGATCTCCGAGAGATGAACAGGCTCCTCGTCCTGTCTGGAGCTGATATCAGGGAGATAAATGCCGTCAGGAAGCATGTCTCTCAAATAAAGGGTGGCAGACTGGCCAAAGCCGCCTATCCAGCGACAGTAGTGTCATTGATAATATCAGATGTCATAGGAGACCCCCTAGACGTCATAGCTTCCGGTCCAACGGCACCTGACGAGACAACTTTTGAGGATGCTTGGGAGGTCCTCGAAAATTATTCACTCATTGATAAAATGCCGGAATCAGTGATAAAAGTGTTGAAGCGTGGGATAAATGGCGAGATACCGGAGACACCCAAACCGGGTGACGAGGTATTCGACAGGGTCGTGAATGTAATAGTGGCCAATAACCTGAAGTCCGTTCAAGCCGCTGAGAGGGCGCTGGTGGAAATGGGTTACAATGTGCTAGTGTTAGGTTCTAGAGCACAGGGGGAAGCTAGGCATGTGGGTAGATTTCTGGCAGGTCTCGCAGTCTCCATAGCTAAGGAAGGACTGCCCCTTAACCCACCTGCAGCTATCATCCTAGGTGGAGAGACCACAGTGAAGGTGACAGGACAAGGAGTCGGAGGTAGAAATCAAGAACTAGTATTAGGCGGAGTTAGGACGATATCAGGTCTCAAAGGAGTTGTACTAGGCTCCGTGGGCACTGACGGTGTAGATGGAGTATCCGACGCAGCTGGAGCAATAGCCGATGGTCGGACCCTAGAGAGAGCGCTCTCGGAGGGTTTAAGACCAGAAACCTTCCTGAAGAATAACGATTCTCATACATTCTTCTCATGGCTGGGTGATGTCATCTTCACGGGCCCGACCATGACCAATGTGATGGACGTCATGGGACTGGTGGTTCAAGAGTGAAGCTCTCAACAATGATTTTTAAGTGGGGAATTCCCACCTATTTAGCGAATCCGTGGGGATAACATGCCGAGAAGGAATCCGAAAGGAAATGACTCCTCCCGTGGTTGGAAGGGGAGACTAGGCAGGAAGGCTAAGGGGAGCTTGTATGTGACTAGATTTGACAAACCAGAGGAAAGGACCTCTTCTCTGAAGCCAGGAGATTTGATAGAAGTGCTGGTGCAATCTGTCAACAGGAGGGGCGAAGGAGAAGGAATCTATAAGGGCAAGCCCGTAGTGATAATAGGTGCGGCAGATCCAGGGATTACTGTAACAGCTAGGATAAGGAAGATCACGGGTGGTAAGATAATAGCTGAGATGGTAGAAGTCCACTAGATGAACAGCAGGGACAACACGGTAACAAGTTTGGAGAGGCTTCTAAGAGAGTTGGGCCTCTCCTCATACGAATCCAAAGCACTAGCTTACCTCGCTCTCTCGAGAGGAGAGGTCAAGGCAAGCGATCTGAGTAAAGCTACGGGCATACCTAGGACCAAGGTATACACGGTCTTGGAATCCCTAGAAGACCTAGGTTTAGTGAGAATATCCCCTACTAGGCCTTTAAAGGCGTCATCTCCACCTCCAGAGCTTTTACCAACCCTACTCTCTGAGATGGTGGTGGAAGAGGCTCTTCGAAAGCTCTCATTGCTAAGGAAGATATACAAAGTGGAATTCAGCGAGGGCCTCTGGATCCTCGGTAAAGTCACCTTACCGGTGGGAGGCAGGGATGCTCTAAAGAGGATCTCTTACGCATTATTGAGGGACTCTAGGGAATTTCTCATTTTAGCAGTTAATGACGAAGCGGTGGAATTTGTCCCCTCCGATGTGAGGTATAGGAACATCAGCTTAATTGTGGAGAGCTTGGATACATATGAGAAATTGAAGGACAGAGGTCTCCGCACGAGGAACGTCAGAATAGCAAACTTAGGACTGTTTGCATTCACTACTGAGAAATCAGGACTCATATCAGACGGAGAACTGGTTAGCGGTCTCCTCTCTACAGAACCAGGGCTGGTAAGGGCCTTCACGGTTCTACTGAGGGCTCTGTACCTGACCTCACCGGCCCTTAAATAAAGGTTATATCCCAACCTGTCAACTTGTGGGGGGATGGGATGGATCCTGAGGAGAAGGAAGGTTGTGATTGGGAGCTCGAGTTACTGCAGCTGAGCTCTTTACTTGATCTTCTTAGACTGGCAGCCGCTTCCAACTCCATTACGGTCCTCTTAGAATTCAGAAGCGAATCGCTGGGGAAGAGGGTAATAGGTACCTTCGCGAACAACTACGGTGCTACCAAACCAGATATATTCTCCTATGTACTCTATGAAGAGGAAGACGACGGGAGCTTCCTTATGTATAAAGCTGACGAGACTGGAGAGCAATACAGCTTCTCGAATGGTATATCCTCGGCCGGTAGCATGGCATTCCCCCTAGTGAAGCTGCCAAAGGAACCTAAGTGGTTCTCAGAGAGGTTTCCCCATGGTCAGGAATAGAAGCCTTTTAGCGATCTTCTCGCTGGGCTTGATCTCAATAATCGCCGTAGCTCTCTCATACATCTCGGTCTCCTCATTCAAAACAGAAGTCATTGGGAGTCTGTCCTGCATCGGCAACGAGGCGGACTTGAAGGTGGTGAGCGAAGGAGGGAAAGTCAGGGTGTATTACGTGAGCGTGATCGAAGGGGATCGTGTGGTGGAGCTTAGACGGATAGGCACGATTTTGAGTGAGGGTAGGTCTCTAAACTTGAGGCTAGAGCTTCCTCAAGGCTCTAGGGTGTCTGTCCTACTGGATAAGGGAGTTATCCCTAATCTGTCATGTGGGGAGAAGGGGCGCTCCCAGCCGTGAAATGGTTTTATTCGATGGGTTCCCTAGTGGGAGGGGCCGTGGTCTAGCTTGGTAGGATGCCGGCCTTGGGAGCCGGAGGTCCCGGGTTCAAATCCCGGCGGCCCCATCCATGGGGATCGTGATGAGGGTAAGGGCTTTTACTAAGAGAGGCCTGCTCAAGTTCCTGTCATCCTACTTAGAGGATGCGGTTTACTTAGTTGAGGTTAGGGGAAAAGCCATTTCAATTCAACGGGTCTCACCAGTAACCGAAGGAACTCTAGGGATGAAACTGGACGATGAGACAGTGAACTACCTCATCTCTAGGGGGGCAACTCTTTGAGGGCCGTGGTGGATACCAATGTGCTGATATACGCATACTTCAGAGACGCTGAGAGGCACGAGGACGCTAGGAAACTCCTTTCCTCCTTGGATAATTGGATAATCCCTCTAGTGGTAGTAGTGGAACTATTCTGGTTCGGTAGAGGAGCCGGTCTTGATGCTAAGAGGACGAGGGATCTGATATTGACATATCTGATGGACAGGCGGGTTGAACTAGCGCATAACGAGCTGGACGAGATTCTCGACTCCCTTTCATGCGAAGACCCATTGGAATGGGAAGATGAGCTTATACTGTCTATAGCTGATAGGGAAGGCGTTCCTCTAGCCACATTTGACAGTGAAATGAGGGAAAGGGCGAAAAGAAGGGGTATCCAAGTAATTCCGTGATTAGAATGGTGCCGGGGCCGGGATTTGAACCCGGGACCCCCGGATTTCTCAGCGGGAGCACCGTGGGCCCGACCCAACTTATGAGTCCGGTGCTCTAACCAGGCTGAGCTACCCCGGCTCCAATGGAGTGGGTGGACTACCGCACTAATAAAAATTGACCTCTAACTTGGAGCATGTAAGCTCGCTTGGCCACCCGTCACAGATGGGCCCACGCTCGGTGTGAGCTGGGAACTCCATCTCCTGTGAGGATTCGTTGATGTTCGCTCTCCTCATCGCGTGGGCCATGTAAGATAGATCCTTCGCATTTTTAATGTTGCTGAGATATTTTTAACGCATAAGAGAACTGTACAACTTGGTGGGAGCGTGGGCTTCGAAATATCAGAGGAGTTTGAGGAGGAGATACCGTATTCGCTCTCCGACTACCTACTTCAACCGGTGAGGCTCGCTTCTACCATTTTCAGGGCTATGGTGATCAAACCAAAGCTCAAGTACTGGCTGGTGGCTCTCCTGATAGGATCTACTTTCACCGCCTTGGGCATGTGGATGGTATTCCAGAAACTGGATATCAGCTTGGTTGGAGGAGGGAATATACCAGAGGAGGCTCTGGAGGCGGCTAAGGAGATGATGAACGTGTTCATGAAGAACCCAGCGATCATATACATAGAGGCCCTTCTTTCAGAGCTCTTCATTCAGGTGATAACCGCCGTCATCTTATTCGTGCTGGTAAAGCTCATGTCGGGTGAAGGGGGCTTCTCCTCATCACTGATGGTCGTCGGTCTTAAGAACATACCTTCGATACTCTCCGGTCTCTTAATGGCGTACATCGGGTACATCATGCCACCCATAAGGTGGGAGATAGATCTCTCCACTGGGAACGTCGGAGGATTCGGTGGGGGGATGCCTGAAGGCCTAGAGATTCAACAACAAGCCATAAACTTACTGGTCTCGTTGTGGATGGTGGTTATCATCTATCTCGCCTGCAAGTACGGGTTCAAGATGGATAAAGGAAGGTCCTTACTCACTGCGGTAATACTGTGGATCGTCCTCAACTTCACTATATTCCTAGGGCTCCTATAAGCAACCTTCCATTCACTTCATTCTTTCCTATTTATTGAATAAAGAGCTAAATCCCTAAGCAATTCTCTCTGAGGAGCATTCTCCAATACATTCAGTTTCTCTATTGCCTCAGTGGCTAGGCCGTTGGCCATCTCCTCCAAGAGATCCCTCAACCCTTCTTCCTTAAGCAGGGAAGTGAGTTCCCCGGGCGATCCCCAGTCCAGCAAGTCATCCTTTATTTGGTAGGCCATCCCCATATAGAGCCCGTACAATCCTAAATCATCCGAAATATCTGGCCTACCAGCAATTACAGCGCCCAACGAGGTAGCTGCCTCGAAAAGGACAGCCGTCTTGAACTTTAGTATTTCGAGATACTCATCTAGTGAGAGAGGC
>Ga0256914_1001677_pt1 | contig 19484 bp, 16 predicted proteins | sample HulkmetaG_FD_191571 | JGI IMG/M metagenome (GOLD analysis project Ga0256914, IMG submission 191571) | Hydrothermal chimney microbial communities from Main Endeavour vent field at the Juan de Fuca Ridge, Pacific Ocean - Hulk | ecosystem: Environmental > Aquatic > Marine > Hydrothermal vents ... | reverse complement strand
AAACAGTGTAGATGTTTTGGAGTATCCCGAAGAACAGCCAAAAGATATCACCTCCCGTTATAGAGGACTTCACAGACTCACAAAAAGAGAGGACGAGAGTATAAGATGTGTAGCATGTTTTATGTGTGCAACCGCCTGTCCTTCCAACTGTATCTTTATAGAAGCCACCCAAAGAGATGACGGGATAGATGAAAAAATGCCAAAAAGCTTCAAAATAGATCTTTTGGAATGTATCTTTTGCGGTTATTGCGTAGAGGCGTGTCCGTGTGATGCTATACGGATGGATACCGGTATCTTTTCGATAACTGGCAAAAAAAGAGAGGATTTTGTTTTGGATAAAGAACGCCTTTTATCCCATAAAGGGGCATTTGGGAGGGAGTACAGTGTTGCTGGAAAATAGTATATTCGCACTTTTGGCAATATTTTTGCTGATAGGAAGCATAACGGTTATCTGGGCTGAATCGATAATTTACAGTGCTTTTGGATTTTTGACGGCTCTCATAGCCGTAGCGGGACTTTTTGCGCTTTTGAACAACAGCTTTTTGTTTTTGGCTCAACTGATGGTGAGTGTAGGAGCGGTTGTTGTTTTGACTCTGATAGTGATAATGACTATGAATCTAAAAGATAAAAATATGCCAAAAGAGCCTTATAAAAATATATGGATTGTATTTTCATCCCTCCTTCTTATCCCTTTTGCGATCATGCTTTACAAAGGAGTATCAAAAATCGGAAATTTCAAAGAGATAAAAGAGAATTTCGGAGATATAAAAAGTATGGGAGAGGCTCTGTTTAACAACTGGATTTTACCATTTGAGATAGTTTCTGTTTTGCTGTTATCAGCTCTTGTCGGAGCTATCATCATAGGAAGAAAGGAGCTTTACAGATGAGTCCTTTGGAATTTAATATCTTATCCATAGCTCTTTTTTGCATAGGAATTGTCGGAGTTATCAGCAGAAGAAATATTTTTGTTATCTATATGTCCGTTGAGTTGATGTTAAATGCGATAAACCTGATACTTGCCGCCTTCTCCAAAACAAACGGCAATATGAACGCATCCGCAATCGCTCTTTTGATGATGGCGGTAATCGCTGCTGAAGCCGGAGTATTTCTGGCGATCATCATGCAGTTGTACCGAAACAAAAAATCGATAGATTCCAATGATCACACATCACTCTCTCAAAAGGAATTTTCATGAGCAAACTTCTTTTTTGGATTATATTCATACCCTTTTTAAGCTCTTTTTTCCTACGCATAACAGCTCTGTTTGATACCAAAAAGAGAGTGGGCGAGAAATTTTACTCACTTTTTGCGATATTTGCATCGGCGATATCTGCTGTTTTGTCTCTTGTTACAGCTTTTTACAATGATACCGTTTTAAAAGAGACTCTTTTTAACTGGATCAGTGTGGGAATTTTAAATATAGAGTTCTCTTTGGTACTTGACAGATTAAGTACGGTTATGATCCTCTTTATCACTTTTATAGGAACTCTCATACACATCTATGCAGCGGGATATATGAAAGGTGAGAGGAGATTTGGAGAGTTTTTTGCCTATTTTAACTTTTTTATGGGAAGTATGCTTTTGCTGGTTTTGGCGGCAAGTCCCGTGATCATGTTCATAGGCTGGGAACTTGTCGGTCTTGCTTCGTTTTTGCTGATAGGATTTTATTTTGAAGATCCTTTGAACATGAAAGCGGCAAACAAGGCTTTTATACTAAACCGTGTGGGGGATTTTGGCTTTATCACCGCACTTGCGATCCTTTTTGTCTCCCTTGGTGGAGGGATTTTCTCTTTTGAGGAGATAAAAAGTCATATAGAACTCATAGACAGGGCAACTTTGACTCTGATAGGATTTTTGCTTTTTGTAGGAGCGATGGGAAAATCGGCTCAAATCCCGCTTTATGTCTGGCTTCCCGATGCAATGGCAGGACCCACACCGGTTTCGGCTCTTATCCATGCGGCAACAATGGTAACGGCGGGAGTCTATATGGTGGCGCGATTTTCCTTTTTGTACAAACTGACTCCGTTGGCGGGAGAATTTATAGCACTTGTCGGTATCTTCTCTGCACTTTTGGCAGCCGTTATAGCCTCCTATCAGGATGATATCAAAAAGATTTTGGCATATTCTACGATGTCCCAACTCGGATATATGTTTGCAGCCGCAGGACTTGGAGCATACTCAAGCGCGATATTTCATGTATTTACACACGCATTTTTCAAAGCTCTTTTGTTTATGGGGGCGGGAGCTGTGATCATAGCTTTGCATCATGAACAAAACATCTTTAAAATGGGCGGGTTGAAAGAGAGATTGAAAATCGTCTATATCACGATGATGACAGCAACTTTTGCTATCTGCGGTATCCCTCCTTTTGCCGGATTTTTCAGCAAAGATGCCATTATATCAGCCTCTTTTGCAAAAGGGGATTATCTTGTCTGGATGATAGCGGTTTTTACGGCTATGCTTACGGCATATTATATGTTTAGAATGATGTTTATCGTCTTTTTCAAAGAGAGTAAACACAAAAATTTAAAATCACTTCCAAAAAGCATGATCTATCCTTTGATCGTTTTGGCTTTTGGAAGTGCAACGGCGGGATTTTTGGGAGTGCCAAAAGCATTTGGAGGAAATGAAACTTTTTTGGAATTTCTCATGCTTCCTGATATAAAATATCATCTTTCTTTCTCTTTGGAGTATATGCTAACCCTTTTAAATCTTATCGTCGTATCTATGGGAATCTATACCGCTTATCTTTTTCATATAAAAGAGATAAACAATCCTCTAAATTCCACCATTTTTGCCAAATGGGCTAAAAATAAATTTTATATCGATGAATTGTATGAAAAAGTATTTGTATCATCTTTGAGATATTTAAGTCTGTTTAGCGACAGGGTTGTCGATCAAAAGATATTTGACGGGATAATCTTCAAAAGCGTAAACGGCTATCGCTATGCGGCAAAGGTGGCTGCTCTTTTGAACAACGGCAATGTGAGATTTTATGCTCTTTATATCATGATAGGCGTAAGCGCCATATCCATAGCGATACTTGCGGGAGGTAAATAGTGGAAAAATTTTTATCATACATTATCTTTTTACCTCTTGTAGTAGCGGTTGTACTGGGACTTTTCAGAGTGCCTTTGAAAGTTGTAAAAACAGGTGCTTTGATCTCTTCGGCTGTCATTTTGGGTATGGTCTGTCTGCTCATAGCAAATTTCGATCCCTCTTTGGGGATGCAGTTTGTAAGAATAGCGCCATGGATAAAAAGCTATGGAATTACATATTTTGTAGGAGTGGATGCCATTTCGCTTGTGATCTTGTTTTTGATATCTCTTTTGATGTTTCTTCTATATCTTTACATGTGGGATGAGAAACAAAAGGGATACTGGTACAATATGCTTTTGCTTCAAACAGGTGTAACAGGGGCGCTTTTGTCTTTGGATCTGATACTTTTTTATCTTTTTTGGGAAACGATGCTTTTACCGATCTTTATCCTGATAGGTCGTTACGGGCATGAGTATTCACTAAACAGTTTCAATGCCATGAAGATTATTTTGATGACTGTTATGGGATCTATGAGTATGCTTTTGGCGATCCTTTATATAGGATACAGATTTTTTGAGAAAAACGGTTTTTGGAGTTTTGCTCTAAATGATCTCTCCTCCCTGTCACTTGATCCCACCGCTTCTGTCTGGCTTGTGGGAGGTTTTTTACTTGCATTTGCCATAAAAATACCTCTTGTGGGATTTCATACATGGATGGCTCCGGCATACTCCTCCTCTCCTACCCCTTCTACCGTGATACTCTCTGCCATTATGGCAAAACTCGGTATTTACGGACTCTGGAGATTTGGTTATGAACTGTTTGAGAGAACTCTTGATTATTACGCTCCTTTTATCATCGCTTTGGCGGTTATCGGAGTTGTTTTTTATGCAATTCATGCAATCATGGAGGACAATCTCAAAAGAATGTTTGCATTTTCTTCCGGAGCGCATCTTTCGATGATAGCTCTTGGACTTTTTTTGACAAATATCTACGCATGGAGTGGCAGTTTGTATCTGATAGCCACTCATGCTCTGGCAAGTGGGGGAATCTTTATAATGATAGGTTTTTTGGCAAAAAGGATAAAGACGGTTTCTATAAAAGAGCTTGGAGGTATCGCTTCTTCTGCACCGAAATTTGCTTTTTTCTTTCTCTTTTTTGCTCTTTGTATAGCGGGAGTACCATCAACCGGCGGATTTGTCGGAGAGCTTCTTATCATCATAGGAGCTTTTAAACATCATATCTTTTTGGGATTTTTTGCATCTCTCTCAATGCTTGGATCTATAATGTATCTTTTTTGGATGATGCAAAGAGTACTTTACTCAAAAGTCAAAAAAGCAACTGTCGGTTTTGAGGATCTGAATATAAAAGAGATATTTATACTCCTGCCTCTGGCTTTGCTTTTGCTTATAAGCGGTTTGGCGCCTTCTCTTTTTACACCGCTTTTTGATCCTCAGTTAAATGCCATGTTAAAAGAGGTGGCATTAAAAGTCGGAGGTACATTATGATAGAAGATATCAATCTCATTTTACCTCCTCTCATAGTGGCTTTTGGCGGTTTGGTTTTGATGTTTTTAAGCGCTTTTAACAAAATAAAGCTTCAAAACTACAATCTTTTGGCAATAGCTTTTTTAACTCTGGCTTTTGTCATAGAACTGCCGCGATACGGAAGCGGTGAAAGATTTTTTGCATTTTCAAAGCTCTTTTTCAAGATGTATATCGTAGATGATTTTTCAATCCTTTTTGATCTGATGTTTTTGCTCGGAGCTGTTTTTACTCTTTTGGTAAACAGTGTTTATCTGAAAAAGAGAAAATATTACAGCGGAGAGTTTTTTGCTCTCATACTTTTTAGTATTTTCGGGATGATGACTCTCGCCCACTCAAACGAGCTAATCAGCGCTTTTATCGCTTTGGAGTTGGCATCTATCAGTATCTATGCTCTTGTGGGATATCACAAAAACAACCCTTTAAGCGGTGAAGCGATGTTTAAATATCTCGTTTTGGGCTCTTTTACAAGTTCGTTTTTTATACTGGGATCTGCTCTCATCTACGGGGCGGTTGATTCTACAAATATCTATGATATAGCCTCTTTTGTCTCTTCTTCCCACGGAGAGAAGCTGATCCCCGTTTATATGGGCGCAACTTTGATAATGATAACGATACTTTTCAAGATAGGCGCAGCCCCTTTTCATGCATGGGTGCTTGATGTCTATCACGGCGCACCGTTTCCCGTAACGATGTTTATGGCTTCCACTTTCAAAATCGCCCTGTTTGCGATAGCTCTTCGGATCTATCTGGTGGATTTCAAAGAGATAAATGCTCTTTGGTCATCAATCTTGCAGGTTATAACGGTTTTGACTCTGCTTATTGGATCATGGCTTGCCTACTCCCAAAAAGTTTTAAAAAGAATGCTTTCTGGTTCAAGTATCGTTCACAGCGGTTATATGCTCATCGCTCTCTCATCTGTAGGACTCGGAGCAAAATATGCGGCACCTGCCATCATGTTTTATCTGATAGCATATTTTCTAAGTTCGGTCGGAGCATTCGGGATACTGAGTTTCCTCTCTTCTGATGCAAAAAGACAGTTTACTTATGATGATTTTAAAGGTTTTGCCCAACAAAGACCATACCTTGCAGCGATGATGGCGGTATTTATGCTCTCACTTTCTGGTTTTCCCTCAACGATAGGATTTTTGGGAAAATTTTACATCTTCACAAGCGCCATAGAAGCCGGAGAGATAGCACTCGCCGCGCTTGGAATCATAACGGCGTTTATCTCTGTTTACTACTACTTTAAACTCATAGCCGTTATGTACTTTTACTCTTCAGATGATCAGAAGAAAAAGTTTGAATTTAGCATAAGCACCGTTTTGATAGGAGCAATGGCGATAATCATCATCTGGGGAGGGATAGGAACATCCCTCTTCTCATTTATCCCCGGAGCCGACGGTCTGATAGACATAGCCACACAGGCGATAGAGTCGTTGAGGTAGGGAAATGGAATTGGACTGAATGGCACTTGAATGCTTTTACTTTTTAAAGGCTTTTTGATATAATAGATTTATGATAGATATAGAAAAAATAAAATTTGAAATTATAGAGAGATTGAAACCTCCCAGTACGCGACTGAAGTTGTGTTTCTTGTAGAAAAAAAGGTTTTAACCGGTTAATATTGAATTATAAACAAAGAAGATAAATAAAATGGTGCGCAGAGCGGGACTTGAACCCGCACGAGCTTGGCTCACTACCCCCTCAAGATAGCGTGTCTACCATTCCACCACCTGCGCAAAAGAGATAAAAGAGAGCCTAAAAGCTCTCTTTTTTACTATTACATATAAGGATTTGCGTAAAGTGCGATTAGTGCAATAACCAATGCATAAATAACTTGCGCTTCGATCATCGCCAATGCGATAAACATCGTAGTCATAAGTTTTCCGCCAAGACCAGGATTTCTTGCAGTTCCTGCGATTGTAGCAGCAGCAGTACTACCCATACCTACAGCTCCTCCAAGAGCAGCAAGTCCCAAACCTACACCGGCAGCAAGTACTGAGTAAGCTTTAAGTGTTTCACCGGCAGCGGCACCTTCACCTGCAAATGCAGCAGTTGCGATAGCAACGATTAGAAAAAGTAATTTTTTCATAAAAAACTCCTAAGATTTTTCAACAAAGTCCGTTCGGCTTGCGTATCCCTACTTATCACTTTGTTCGGTTGGGATTATAACCCATTTTTTGTTAAACAAACCTTATTTTGAAACAAATGCAAGTTCTATTTTATGACCTTTTTGGCTCAAAACTTTTACTTTTACCTTATCACCCACATTTACCACATCGGTAACTTTGTTTACTCTGCCTTCTGCTAGTTTCGATATATGAAGCAGTCCGTCAACGCCTCCAGGAAGTTCTACAAAAGCTCCAAAATCGGTAACTCTTACCACTTTGCCTTCATACTCCCTACCCTCTTCAAATTTTACACTGCTTTGCTCTCTTCTGCCACTGCTTCTTCTTTGGGTGATTTCTTGAATATGATCACAGGCGGCTTTTACTTTTGCCTTGCTGCCTCCCGCAACCGTAACTTCACCTTTGTCTCTGTTTATATCCACGGAAACCTCAAATTTTTCTATGATCTCTTTTATGGTTTTACCTGCCTGTCCTATGATATCGGCTATTTTGGAAGGGTTGATATTAAAAGTATGGGATGAAGGCAAAAGCTCTTCATTGATCACTATCTTTTCTGCTGCCTCTTCCATGATATCAAGTATATGATCTCTTGCTTCTGCTGCCTGGATAAGAGCCTCTTTTAATATCTCTTTGTCTATTCCGCCGAGTTTTATGTCCATTTGAAGGGCAGTTATACCTTCTCTGGTTCCCGCTACTTTAAAATCCATATCTCCGTCATGATCTTCAAGTCCCATGATATCGGTTAAGATAGCATATTTTCCATCTTCAAAAACAAGTCCCATCGCCACACCGGCAACAAGTTTTTCCACCTCTATATCAGCGGCTTTCAAAGCCAGAGAACCGCCGCATACGGTAGCCATGGAGGAGGAACCGTTTGATTCCAAAATCTCCGATACGAGTCTGATCGTTCTGTTTTCATTTTTTGACAAAACAGGTTCTATCGCTCTTTTTGCAAGATTTCCATGTCCAAGCTCCCTTCTGCTTGGAGGTCTGAGAGGTGAAGCCTCACCTACGGAAAATCCCGGAAAATTGTAATGAACCATAAACCTCTCATAACTTGCGCTCTTTTCTGTCAAAAGATCATACATTTGGGCATCCTGGGAACTTCCTATCGTAGTTGTTACCAAAGCCTGGGTCTGACCTCTTGTAAAAAGAACAGAACCGTGAACGGAAGGGAGTATATTTGTCTCGATAGAGATATCTCTCACATCTTTAAGCCCTCTTCCGTCAGCTCTTTTATGCTCTTGAACAATCATCTTTCTGACCACTTCTCTTTTATAGACATTCAGAACATTCATAACAAGTTCCGTATCCCACTCCTGCTCTTTGGCTATATCATCTTCAAGAATTTTTTTTGCAATCATTTTCAGTTGAGTTGCTCTTTCACTTTTTGCCATTTGACTGATAGCGTCATATACAGCTTCTTTATAAAACTCATCTATATAGATATAAAGCGATTCATTGACTTTTTCATCTTTGTATTCCAAAGAAGCATCCTCTTTTTTGAGTTCTGTGAAACTGCTCTCATACGCTTTTGCAGCCTCCTGTATAGATGATTGTGCCAATTCAAGAGCTTTTACCATCTCATCATTACTGACCTCATTGCTTTTTTGAGTCATTACAACATTTTCGGCAATAGTGGGATCAAGCAGAGGATCAACTTCGGGATATGGGAATACATCAGCCTCCATTGTAGCGATAGATCGCATCTCTATCATCAAAAGCTGATCTTTTGTACCGGCTACATAGAGATCAAGAGCACTCTCTTTGAGTTTGGAATTTGTAGGATTTATCACAAAATCATCATTTATCTTTCCTATTCTTACTCCACATACCGGCGTATTTACAGGAATGTCAGATACAAAAAGAGCGCATGAAGCGGCATTTAGAGCCATAACCTGCATATCCACATCTTCATCGGAACTTACGACAAATACCGTTATCTGTGTAGGATAAGCATAACCTTTGGGGAAAAGAGGTCTTAAACTTCTGTCTATTATTCTGGCTGTCAATGCCTCAAAATCTCCGGGTTTTGATTCTCTTTTGATAAAACCTCCGGGTATTTTTCCGGCAGCATAGGATTTTTCTATATATTGAACAGACAGGGGAAGAAAATCCTCATCTACCATAATATCATCTCTTGCCACCGCAGCTATCATAACCGCTTTGCCTCTTCTCATCAGTACCGATCCGCTTGCCTGTTTTGCAATGTATCCTATCTCATATCTCTCTTTTATATTGTTAACTTCAATATCAATTTTACAACCCATAATTTCTTAAATCTCCTTGATTAGTTTAAAAATTTTTCATTATTACTCAAAATCTCTTTTATCGTATCACTCTCTACCTCATACAAATCTTTATAATAATATTCCACATCTATAAAATCCTCTATCGAATAAAGATAAAAAATCTCATCTATCACCGAAAGCAGACTTTTTTGTACATCTTTTGGAATAACAGGAACTGCAAAAGATACCGATTTGGCATTTTGGTTTATGATGGATTTCAAAGCCGTCAAAGCTGTCAATCCGCTTTCACAACCCTCATCTATCATCAAAATATTTTTGCCTTTTATATTATCTATTACATTACCGTTTTTATATATATAAAGATTTTTGATTATTTTCTCTTCATGTTTTCTATGCGCTTCTCCGTATATATAATCCAAAGAGATATTAAAACAATCCACAAGCTTTTTATGACTTACAATATCTTCGGTTTCACTTACCATTGCAACTATACATTCTTGATTATTAAGTGCATATATAGATTCCATAAAAATAATCTCAAGTTCTAAAAAAAGCTTTTTTGAAATAAAATTGGCTATCGGTATCGCACCTTTGGATATCGCCACTATCAGCCAATCTTCCTCTTTCATTCTGTGAAGAGGAAGTATATCCAAAAGTTTGACTGCCGCATCAAATCTGTTTTCAAATTTGTAAAGTTTAGAACTTGAATTTTGAGGCATGCTGCTCCTGTGGAAACTGTTTTAATATCTCTTCTTTTGAAAAAGTAAATCTGTAATCTTCTATATAACTCTTTAAAACAAAATATGCTTCATTTATCTCCTGCATTTTATGTTTCTCTTCACTCTGAAGATCGGGATGAAATTTTTTGGAAAGATTTCTGTATCTCTGTTTGATCTCTTTAAAAGAGACAAAGGCAGGAAGATTTAAAACTTTTAAAGCGTGTTGGATCGCCTTCACGCTTTTTTCATCCGTCACTTAACAAAACTCCCGACATTTGAACTGCCCAAAAGAAGTTTTAGATCGTTATCCACAAAATGCACTCCAAAACCCAAAAATACATTTCTACTTCTGTTATTTAAAATATTATCCACACCGATATATGTATCTATATGTCTGAGCATCGTATATCTCAAAGCCGTTTTCAGATGTGCATTGCTTCCTCTTACATCATTTTCGGCATTAAAATCAAATACCTCCACACAGGCTCTTAATTTATCATTAAACAGATAGTAATCTGCTCCGACTCCACCTGTATTTTCGATAATACCGGCTCTTATCCTTAGATTATCATATCTTTTTGCAATTTGAGCTGAAATAACAAATTTAGACTTTTCATGTTTTGAAGGAAGGACAAGATTACCGTTTGCGTCATATCTGCTGTAATCATCCATTGCCGCCGCTTCAAAAATATATGATCTTGTGGCATTTGGTTTGTAATCAAGTGTAAAATAACTTTTGTTATACTTGTCATCAAGCATATATTCACCGCGAAGTCCAACCTCTAGTTCTATATTTGCAAGAGAATTGATATATTCGCCTATCGTTTCAAAAGTTTCTCCCCCTTTTGAGAAAAACTGATCTGCTGATTGTATTGCACTTCCCAAAGGTTTTTTGTTTTTCTTTAAAAGATCACTCAAATCATCTCCGACAGCCGTAAATTTATCAAACAGAGGAGGAAGTTTCTCTTTTGCATCACCTCCCACACTCTTTAGATCTGCGCTTAAAGCATCAAGTCTTTCCAGAATATCGGGAAGTTTTTTGTTAAGAAGATAAGCAGTTCTTTTAAACTCATCAGACATTGAACCAAACTTTTTTCCGGCATCAGAAAGATTCTTTGCCATACCTGTAAACTGATTCATTGTATTGTTTAAATCTTCTGTATGTATAAACTTTTTTAACTCTGCCGTTATCTGTTCCAAATTGGCAAAAGTATTTTTCAGATTGTCTCTTGAAGTTTCATCCATCATACTTCTAAATTCCTGTATAAAAGATTTAAACTCATCAGCCGCTTTGGCAAGACTGTCACTTGCAGAATCAAATCCCAAAAGCTCTTTTTGGCTCTTGACAGTATCACCCTCTTTTAGATATTCATTTGATTCTCCCAAAAGTATCTCGGCATATTTGCCTCCCAACATAGAGTCCTGAGTCAATCTCAAAACGGAATCTTTTGGTATTTTTACACTGTTGTAAACAAAAAGTTCCAATTTGACACGGGCATTGTCTATGCTCATGTTTTTGAGATACCCTCCGTCTATTCCGTTGATTTTGACTTTTGAATTTTTATCCAAACCGGCGGCATTTTTTACATAAGAGTACAGAGGATATCCCTCTTTGCCAAAGTTACTGAATTTGCTTACCTGCGTACTTAACAAAAAAAGAAAAAGAAGCCCTAAAAAAACAAAAAATCCTACTTTTGCTTCATTTTTCATATATTACTCCTGTGAAAAATTTGATGATTTGGAAAATTCATAATGAATACCTCCGATAGGTACAAGGTTTAAAGTCAAAAACACTCCCTTTTTTGTAACAGACTGTGTTCCGATACTTGTCAGACTCGGTGTTATACTCTGCCTGTAGGTCAGTTTATAATTCCAGCATCTTTTTTTAAATATCCATCCTACTTTCCACTCTTTTGTAAATCTGTTTTTAATATCATAATCGATACCTGCAAAAAAATTATACTTTTGAATCAATTTCGTATCAAATTTGGTAATAAGAAAGTTGGAATCCTCACTTTTTTTGGAAACTTCGTAATTGTGTATCATTTTCAGATCAAAGTATCTCTTTTTATAAAGAATGGTGGTTTGGGATTTTCTGAGTTTTCTGTTTTCATAAGAGTAAAACAGCTGATTGTCAATTTGAAAATTTTTTGAGTATCTGTATCTTATCTCATTTTCCAAATCACCGTATTTATAAAGATCTTTATCAAAATAATAGGACTGATTTAATCTGTGCAACAAAAAATTAAAACCACTGTTATTATAGAAAAATTGGCTTAATCTAAAATTTAAGCTTTTTTTCTCCTTGTTCAAAGCTATAAAATCAGAAAAATCTCCCTTTTTGTTTTCGGCACTCGGTATTATAAAATCCAAATCCAAATTTACATTATGAATAAAACTGTCATATTTTTTCAAAAGATCACTGTTTAAAGAGAGTTTGTGATAGTTGCTGAAATAACTGCCGTTTTTGATAACACTGTCTGAATTGTCATAATCCACATAGGTAAAATAGAGATTTTCAGAGGCAGAGAAATTAAGATAATTATCAAAAATAGAAAAATAAAGACTTAAAGGAACAGAAAGTTCATACTGTTTTGCAGTAACTCCCTCTTTTCTGTACCAGTTTTTAAACTTAAAATCTGAAGAATATAAAAGATTGTCTAAAAATACAGGCTGTATGACTTTGTGGTACTGCAAAGAGGGAAGAGTTTGCAGAGTATCGTCATTTGAAACTTTATCGGTATCTATAAAGTATTTTGCATATAATCCAAAATAGTTTTCATTCGTATCCAAAAAATAGTTTATCTTTGATGTAACAAGTTTGTTAAATATCTTTTTGTGATTGCTCTCTTGAAGATTTAAATAATCTATATCATTTAGATATGTAAGATCGATAAGCAAACCGTCTTTGACATCTGTATCAAAATATCCGCTGAAAACTTTTTTTCTGCTGTAATCTATCTCAAAACCTCTGTGATGTCTGTTTTTGAGATTGTATTTGTCATAGTAACCGTACTTTTCGGCAAAAGTTCCGACTCTTATCAAACCGTTTGAGTACAAAGAGTCTGCAAAACGCAAAGTTGCATAAAGTCCTTTACCCCGAAGAGTTCTTATCTGAGGTGATATCTCAATATCACTGTTGGAGGATAAAACTATATAAAGAGGCTGTCTATAATAGATCCCCTCCTCTTTCTCATAACCCCCAGATGGTCTTAAAAGTCCGCTGTGGCGGGATTTGTCAGTAGGAAAGCTAAAATACGGAAGATACAGCACCGGAATTTTTCCAGCATACAAAAGGGCATTTTTTATTGTTACCATACTGCTTTTTTTATTATAGACACCGCTTGAAAAAGTGATTTTCCAATCGGGATTTTTCACATCGCAACTTGATATAATAGAGTGGTTTGTTATATATCTGTTATCATCCGATTTGGCTTCGTAACTGTCTATCCAAACCTGAGTTTGAGGATCGAAAAAGAAAAAGGGAGAGGAACTCAGCTCTTTGCTTTTTAGATTTAATTTTATATATTTTGAATTAATGGCTTTGTTATCCAAACCCAGTATATGAACATTGCCAAAAAGTTCGATATCTTGAGTCCTTTTATCAAAAACCACTCTGTCCGCATTTAAAACATACTCTTTGCTATATACTATCACATCTCCCAAAGCATAGATATAGTCTCCTTCCGTTTCCACCTGATTTGCCAATATCTGATAGTTTCCCTTTACATTGGCAGCATACAAAGAGAGAGAAAGAAAAATAACAGTTGCGATAAATTTAAACATCAATAACCAATGTTTTGGCTAATTTGTCATGCCATGTCTCTTTTAGAGGATTTAAAAATGCCCAGATAAACCCCAGATAAAAGAACATTTCACTAAAAATTCTGACAACGGCTCTGTTCAAGGCTGATATAAAGGATGGTTTTTCAAAAATATTTCTGTCAATTATTTGAATTTTCAGAAACATTTTACCGGGCGTTGCACCATATTGCCATACAAAAAATGTCTGATAAATGATTTTCAATAAAACAACATAGTAAAAAGAGGTATTTATTACAAGAATCATCTCTTCGGGAGTTTTTGCGCCTGAGATATGATCCCAATAGATAAAAGAGAAAAGTATTGATACGATAATCTCATCTATAAAATATGCCCACCCTCTTTTATTGACAGTGGCAAGTTCTATGTTCTCTCGTTCTAATCTGTCTAAAATCTCTCCATTCATAACGGCTTTATCAATCCTCGGATAAAGCTTGATAAGCTATATCTGTTCTAAATTTTTTACCGGCAAAATGAACCTGTCCGCAAAGACTGTAGGCATAGTCTCTTGCCTCTCTTATACTCTCGCCCATTCCTACACAGACAAGAACTCTTCCGCCTGTTGCATAAAGTTTGTCATCCGTTTTCGAGACACCTGCATAAGATATATGAGAGTTTTCTTTTAGACCTTCATGCACTATCTCATCAACAATAATTTCGGCAGGAGTCGAAGAGGAGTAGGGATAGTTTTCACTTGCCATTACGACACCGACAGCATATTTATCATAAAATTTTATATCCAAAGACGAGAGATCTTTGGTAGCACCTTTGTAAAAAAGATCAAAAACGGAACTTTTTATAAGAGGCATGAGAACTTCACATTCGGGATCTCCAAATCTTACATTGTATTCCAAAACAACGGGTTCACCTTTAACGATCATCAAACCTATAAAAAGTACACCCTCATAAGGCGCACCCTCTTTTTGCATACCTTTTAAAGTCGGTTTTATAACTCTCTCTTCTATCTTTTTATAAAGTTCTTCATCAATCAGCAAAGTAGGCGCATAAGCACCCATACCGCCGGTATTTGGTCCTTCGTCATTATCCAAAAGTCTTTTGTGATCCTGTGCTGCGGGAAGTACTTTGTAATTCTCTCCGTCACATATCGCAAAGACGGAAAGTTCATATCCGTCTAAAAACTCCTCTATCACGATAGTTTTACCGGCATCCGAAAAACTCTTGCCGCTTAACATGTCTTTTGCGGCATTTTTGGCTTCATCTTTTGTTTTGGCAATAATAACACCTTTACCGGCACACAAACCGTCGGCTTTTACAACTATGGGAAGTGTCAAACTTTCTATAAAATCCATAGCTTTTTTTTCATCATCGGTTTCTATATAACGGGCTGTGGGGATATTGTTACGGGAAAGAAAATTTTTCATATAGACTTTGGAACCTTCGAGTTTTGCAGCATCTTTTGAAGGACCAAATATCGTCAATCCCTCATTTTTAAAGATATCCACAACTCCCTCAACCAACGGAGCCTCAGGTCCTACGATTGTCAGATCGATATCATTGTTTTTGGCAAATTCTGCCAACTTTTTATAATCTTTTATATCCAAATTTTGTGCGAAATTGGAAGTTGCTCCGTTACCGGGAGCATAAAAAATATTATTAACTTTTTTTTCCTGATTTAAAGCGTATCCTATCGAATACTCTCTTCCTCCGCTTCCGATAATTAAAACATTCATATAAATTTTCTCCAAATAAGAAAAACCCAAGTGAGCGTTCCATTTTGATGTGGCCCTAATTAGCCAACGATGCAGGAATGACGGTTTCTTTAGGCGATAGATTCTCGCTTTAACCAAAAAGCTCAAACGAAAATATCGACACACCAAAACCATACGCTTCCCGCAGATACTTTTCTGTCGGACCCTCAATTTAATGGGTAGCGCTTCACTTAGGTTTAAGAATATCTCTTTTCAAGAAAGAAACATTCTTAAACCTAATTATAACATTTCTTATAAAAAGTTACAATTGTAACTCTTATTTAAAAAGTATTATAATATTTTTTTTCTTAAATTTCTAGCAAATTTTATACATGAATCGATAGTCTGCTCTTTGGATAAAAAATATTTCATATTCTTAGGCATAAATGAGGCTGTTTTTTTACCTATCGTAACGGCGGTATAACTCTCATCCCATCTGAAACATTTAAAAAAACATTTTATTGTTGAAGGAGAAGAGAAGATAATAATTGAATTTTCAGGGGGAGTTGAGAGTTTTTTACAATCGGTACAGAGGGTTTCATAAACTACTTCCTCATCGAGAAATACTCCGTTTTCTTTTAAAATAGTATTTAAAGAAGATGTAACCTCTTTGGCTCTTAAAAAAAGTACTTTTTTATCTTTGAGCAAAGGTGTAATCTCCTTTGCAAAATCATCTCCGTATGAAGAAGAGGCGGTAAAAACATTATTTCCGCCTTTTTCCAAAACAGCTTTTTGTGTTCCTTTGCCGATAGAAAAAGAGGGAAATTCCCTCCAGCTTTTATCTATCCTCTCTATCGCTTCAACACCGTTTTTGGATGTAAATATCAAAGCTTCATATTTTTTCAGATCTATCTTCTTATCAAAAAATTTAAATTCAATAACGGGAAGATTTAACGCACCTTCAAAGCTTTTATCACTTAAAATAAAAATATTGTTCAACTGTTATTCCCATTCTATCGTTGCGGGTGGTTTTGAAGAGATATCATAAACTACTCTGTTGATACCGGCAACTTCATTGATGATTCTTGTGCTGATTCTCTCAAGCAGTTCATGAGGCAAATGGGCAAATGTAGCCGTCATTCCGTCCACACTTTCGACAACTCTCACACAAACGGTATTGTCATAGGTTCTGTTGTCTCCCATTACGCCAACACTTTGCACATTCAAAAGAACCGTAAAAGCCTGCCATGTTTTATCATAGTAGCCACTTGCTTTTAGCTCTTCGAGCATGATGACATCTGCCGCCCTTAAAAGATCAAGTTCCTCCTTTGTAATCTCTCCCATGATCCTTATAGCAAGACCGGGTCCCGGAAAAGGATGACGCATAACCATCTCTTTTGGAAGACCAAGCTCTATCCCAAGTTCTCTTACCTCATCTTTGAAAAGCTCTCTTAGAGGCTCTATAAGTTCAAATTTCATCCAATCGGGCAATCCGCCGACATTGTGATGGGATTTGATGGTTTTTGAAGGACCTTTTACCGATACGGACTCTATAACATCTGGATAAAGAGTTCCTTGAGCAAGATATTTTATACCCTGATGCTTTTTCGCCTCTTTTTCAAAAAGCTCTATAAAAAGATGTCCTATTATCTTTCTTTTTTGTTCGGGATCTCTTATACCTTTTAATCTCTCAAGATAGATATCTTCCGCTTCTACGGTTATAAGAGGAACTTTGAGATTTATCTTGAACATATTTTCAACCGCTTCTTTTTCATTTGCTCTCAAAAGTCCGGTATCTATAAAGATAGGCACAAGTTTATCACCTATGGCTTCATGCAAAAGTGCGGCAACAACCGAACTGTCCACTCCTCCGCTGACTGCACACAATACTTTGCCCTCGCCTACCATCTCTCTTATCTTTGTTATCTGCTCTTTTGCAAAAGAACCCATATTCCATGTTGTTTCACATCCGCAAATCTCTTTTGCAAAATTTCTAAGAAGTCTTTTACCCTCCTGTGAGTGATAAACTTCAGGATGAAATTGAAAAGCGTATATCTTTTTATCTTCATTTGCGATAGCGGCATAAGGGGAATTTTCACTGTGGGCTATCCTGACAAAGCCTTCGGGAAGTTTTGTAACCCGATCAGAGTGGGACATCCATACAACCTGAGAAGGTGAAGTATTTTTGAAAATCAAAGAGATATGAGAGTTTACCTCATCAAACAAAAGATTTGCTTTTCCGTACTCATGGTGATTTGCCGCTGCCACCTCTCCTTTGAAGTGATCAACTATAAGCTGCATACCGTAACAGATACCAAGTACAGGAATACCAAGTTCAAAGATGCCTTCATCTATCTTATAGGCATTCTCATCATAGATACTAGCCGGTCCTCCCGATAAAATAATACCTTGAGGATTTTTGGCTTTTATACTTTCAAGACTTTCATGATAGGGAACAATCTCACTGTAAACCTTCTCTTCTCTTAATCTTCTTGCAATAAGCTGTGTATATTGAGAACCAAAATCCAAAACGACAATAGGAACATTTTTCATTAATATAACCCCATAATTTCAAATTGCACATACCATATAGCCAATGACAGAAAATATCCCAGTAAAATAGTCCAGGCATATTTCATATGGCTGTTAAATGTGTAGATTCCTTTCATTCTCCCCATTACACCAACTCCCGCAGCACTTCCGAAACTTATCAGACTTCCGCCTATACCGGCAGTCAAAGTAACAAGCATCCATTGGGCTATATCCATTTGCGGATCAGCTTTTAAAATAGCACTCATAACAGGAACATTATCGATAATGGCTGAAATAAAACCTACACTTATATTACCGATAGTGGGGCCGATTATATCATATAATTTTGTAATATACTCCAAAAATCCCAAAAAGTGCAAAGCCCCTACCGCAGAGAGGATACCGAAAAAGAACAAAAGAGTATCGTTTTCTATCTTGCTCATATTTAAAAATACATCAAATGATTTATTCCCTTTTTGTTTCAACTCATAAGAATAAAGTTTTAAAACGGCAAGACCAAACATCATACCCCACATAGCCGGAAAATGAAAAAGCTGATGACCGACCACAGCAACAAGAATAGTACCTACTCCCATATATATGATACTTTTTGCTCCCGGCTTTAATTCCTCTTTTTCAGTCTTATTTATATCAAAATGAGGCTCACCTTTTGGAACATAAAAAGAGAGAATCCATGCCGTAAAAAGATATCCTAAAACTGAAGCGGGAAATAAAAACAAAAAGTCAATAACCTGACCTTTTCCCGCTGTCCATGCCATCAGAGTAGTTATATCTCCAAAAGGACTCCATGCGCCACCGGCATTTGCCGCAACAACTATATTTATAGCCGCCGGAACCAAAAAAGCTCTGTTTTCCCTGTCGATTGTATAAGCAACCGTTGAAAGAATCAAAGCCGTAGTCAAGTTATCTGCAACAGGTGAGATAAAAAATGCCAGTAATCCTGTGATCCAATAAAGCTTTTTATAGCTGTAGCCTTTCGAGATGAGTTTATATTTCAAAACATCAAAAACATTTCTCTCTATCATCGTCTCTATATATGTCATAGCAACAAACAAAAAGAAAAATATTTCCGCTATTTCCAAAATCAGTCTTTCCAACTGATGATGTAAAATCTTCGGATCCAAACCATGTATGGTAAAATATATCCCTATAAGCAAAAATGAGAAAGTACCTACAAAAAGCGCAGGTATGGCCTTGTTCAGTCCATATCTCTCTTCAGTCGCTATAAAATAATATCCTATAACAAATATGGAAGCTACTACTACACCTATCCAATCCGTAGTCAAATTCATTGTCTTTTCAGCACCGAAAGAGAATGAAAAGCTAAGTATCAACATTAATATATACCTCATTTTAATCCTTTATTATGCAGTGTGCACCGAGTGGTTCTTTTCGTAATATCGCACTTTCTATAATTTTCTTTGAACTTAACAGTCTAAGCCTCAACAGTTTGCCTATATCTTCTTCCAATATCTCTTCAACTCTGTTTAAAGCTTTGTTTAAACCGTTCTCTCTTCTTATGATACCGGCGTACTCCCACATAATAGCTCTTAATTCGTTTTTTAACTCTTTATCGTTTTCTTTTATCAATATCTCCTCATTTTTTGGAAATTCCTTATAATCAAATTTAACACTGTTTTTCAATATATCATCCACGGCTCTGACAGAAAAAACAAGTCCCTCAAGCAAAGAGTTACTAGCAAGTCTATTTGCTCCGTGAACTCTCGTAGAAGCCACCTCTCCTACGGCATAGAGATTTTTCATTCCTTCTGCTTTA
>Ga0256914_1001676_pt1 | contig 19498 bp, 15 predicted proteins | sample HulkmetaG_FD_191571 | JGI IMG/M metagenome (GOLD analysis project Ga0256914, IMG submission 191571) | Hydrothermal chimney microbial communities from Main Endeavour vent field at the Juan de Fuca Ridge, Pacific Ocean - Hulk | ecosystem: Environmental > Aquatic > Marine > Hydrothermal vents ... | reverse complement strand
AACGATCAAAAAGTACTGGCTCTTTTTCTTCTCCGCCCATACCCCCACTAGAGGGTTCAGCATCGCCGGAAGACGCTGGAAGATGGAGAGTGACCCTGCCAGTGAATAAGACAACGAAAGCTTCTCAATGAGCAAAGGTAGCAGGGGCGCCAGGAAAGAAGAATAGACATCATGAACAAGATGCGCAAAAGAGATCGTGAAGATCTCCCCGGCATGGAAGGTGCCTTTAGGTTTCATTTTCCAGGCGTGCGATCATGTTTTTCATCAGCAGGGTCATCTTTTTTTCGGCTCTAGATGCCACCTCCTGCACCGCCTCGTGGGTCACTTCTTCGATCTTCCCCGGTACACCCAGGTCGGTGATGATCGAGACAGCAAAACAGGGCACTCCCATCTGTCGCGCCGCGATCACCTCCGGAATGGTCGACATACCCACTGCATCGGCTCCGATGATGCGGAAATAACGGTACTCGGCAGGTGTCTCATAGGTGGGTCCTGTGGTCGCCAGATACACCCCCTCCCGGAGATGTATGTCATGTTCACCGGCGATCTTCCTGGCCAGATCGATCAGAGCTGGATCATACGGCTTGCTCATATCCGGAAAACGGGGACCGAAGGCCGGCTCATGGGGCCCGACAAGCGGGTTCGGCAAAAGATTGATGTGATCGTTCTGGACCATCAGGTCGCCGATCTCATAGTCGGGATTCACCCCGCCGCTCGCATTGGAAAGAAAAAGATAACGGATGCCCAGGAATTTCATCACCCGGACGGGGAAGACTACCTCCGCCATGCTGTAGCCCTCGTAAAAATGGAACCGGCCCTGCATCGCCACGATCCTCTTTCCTCCAAGCCGGCCAAAGATAAGACGACCGTCATGTCCTTCCACCGTGGATACAGGGAAATTTGGGATCTCACCATACCCCAGTTCGTGTTCGATCGTGATCTCGTTCACCAGGCCGCCCAGGCCAGTCCCCAGGATGATCCCCACTTCCGGTACCTCAGGCACCTTCTCCCGGATGTACTTTACGCTTTCTTGGATTGTTTGCAACATATTCAAGGATTTTGTTCTCAAAGTCTTTCCTTTCAGATTCCTGCAATACCGCCACCTCCACAGGAAGATAGAACCATCTCCCGGGATACGGGATCATCTCGCGGGGCAATGCCATCAGCCGCACCGCATCTTTCTCGGTAGTGATAAAAAGATTTTTCTCCGGATGCTCTCTGTCGGCTTTCTCTCCGATCATCTGCAAATCTTTTTTCCTGAAAGCATGGTGATCGGGGAAGGCCACTTCTTTCAGCCGGTCGGTGTACCTGCGCAGATATTCAAAAAAAGGTTGCGGCCCGGCAATGCCGCTGACGGCTATGATGGTAAGGTGCTCCTCCCGGAAACGTTCAGGCGAGGGTATCTCCCCCTCGTACCCGGGAAAGAGCGGCACCAAAGCCCCATAGACCAGCTTCGTGAAATAGACCTGCTGATAAGGAAAAGGATTGAACTGTTTGACACGTATCCGTTCCTCGATCGGTTTGAGCTTTTCCGGACATTTGGTAAAGATGACGATGTCGGCCCTTTTTTTCTCGTGTCGGCTTTCTCGCATCCTTCCGGCCGGGAGGTAGAGTTCGCCCGCAAGCGGCATATCGTATTCGATCAGCAGCACCGACAGGCCGGGTTTGACCGAGCGGTGCTGAAAAGCATCGTCCAGGATGACCACCTCCACCCCGGGCATCTCCTCCTCGATACGCTGCAACGCCCGTACCCTGTTCTCATCAACGATCACCTTCACCTCCGGGAACTTCCTGTGGATCTGCCAGGGTTCGTCGCCGACCTCTTCGACCCGCGTTCCTTCACCAGCCACGAGAAAACCTTTGCTCTTCCGCTTGTACCCACGGCTGAGCACTGCCACACCGTAGCGGTCCTTCAGCAGCCTGACCAGGTACTCCACATGCGGTGTCTTCCCCGTTCCTCCCACCGTCAGATTTCCCACGGAGATCACCGGGACATCGAACTCATGCACCCGGAACACCTCGATATCGTACAGCCAGTTCCTGATCCATACGGCCATTGCGTAAATGACCGAGAAAGGATACAGGATGATCCTCCAGAAGAACGGCAATGGATACCTCATACGTTCCGGTGTTATGGATGCGAAAATACGAATTTTCCCGGCGCTTTCGGAAAGGTGCTCCGGTTGCAGGGTCAAGCAAGGCCTTCCGTACAATTCCGGCACATGGGGACCGCTGCCCGTGCAGTGAGGATCTGTTCACGGAATCGTTGATAGTCCACGTTTTTCCATATCCGCGAAAAGGGAATCTCCGCCATGTTCCCCATCTCATGCTCGGCATCCTTGTCGAAACAGCAGGGAACCACCCTCCCGTCCCAGGTGATGACCGAAGTGGTCCAGAGGCGATGGCAACGGTTCTTCAGCCGGTATTTGAGCCGGTATCCTCCCTGCCCGTCAGGTACATAACGTGAGAAACGGCTATCCGGGGGGATCATCCCATTGTCACCTGAAAGATCATAGAACTGGGCTGTCTTGAACTCCAGCCTGTCGGCACCCAGCTCTTGTGCCAGGCGTTCTATCTTTTCTCTTTCCCCAAGGTTATGCTGCAACATCAGACTCTGCAGGATCACATAGGGTCGCCGTGTCCCGCGTTCTGCCCGCCTACTGATCAGCTCATGTACTCCCCTGACCACCCTGGCAAGATCGCCGCCTCGCCGGTATTTTGCATAGCTCTCCTGTTCCGCACCGTCCAAAGAGACGATCAGCCTGTCCAGCCCCGAGGAAAGGATCTCATCAATGTTCTTCCTGTCCAAGAAATGACCGTTCGTGGAAGTGGATACATAGATCTTTCTCTCTTTGGCATACCGGATCATACGAAAAAGGCCGGGAGCAAGAAAAGGTTCGCCCTGGAAATAGAGGATGAGATGAAGCAGATGACGATGGATCTGATCGATGATCTCCCGGAAAAGCTCGAACGACATAGTTCCTTTGGGCCTGGAGAGCGACCCGTTGCCTACGGGACATTCCGGGCAGGAAAGGTTGCAGGCCGTCGCCGGCTCAGCCGAAAGGGTGTAAGGCAGCCCCGACACCACCGGCCGACGGACAAAAAGGGAAAAGGCATATCCCGCCTCTGCTTTCAAAAGATTGATCAGTCGCGTAAGGGTGAACGACCGCAGGAAATGCATTCCGTCATCCCACCATCTCACCTTCCTCATTCTGTGCCTGCTCAAAAGGTCTGTACCCCGGATCACCGGTTGTCAATGATCTCATACAGTTCATCCAGGTTGGGGGTGAGAATGATCTCGGTACGCCGGTTCTTTCTTCTCGCTTCGGGCGTGTTGGCCGGATCGACCGGCAGATATTCTCCCCGTCCGGCCGCCGTGAGCCGTTTGGGATCGATGTTGGAATTCTCCAGCAGGATACGCACCACGCTGGTGGCTCTTTTGACACTCAGATCCCAGTTGTCCTGGATGGGCCCGCCGTGGCTCACATATGGGACATTGTCGGTATGTCCTTCGATCATGATGTTGATGTCGGGGTTTTTCTCGAGGACACGGGCAAGTTTTTTCAGGGCCTCCCTTCCGCGGGGGTCGACCTGCCAGCTGCCGGTCTTGAACAGCAGTTTCTCTTCCATGGAGACATAGATCTTGCCGTTGCGGCGGGTGACGGTGAGACCCTCGTCCCGGAATCCCAGCAGGGCATCGCTCACTTTCTTTTTCAGGGCGGTGAGCACCGAGTCCTTGGCCCGAACGATCTGTTCCATCTCATGCAGGCGGCGGTTCCTTTCCTCCATCTCAAAACGCAGTTTCTCCAGTTCCGCCTGCTGGGCTGTGAGCGAGCGCTCAAATTTCCGGAGATGGTCTTCTTTTTCCTGGAGAGCAGCCTGGGTGCGCTGGAGCTCTTCCAGCAGACGACGTGTCTCTTTCACATTGCCCCGTACCAGTTCATCCTGGGCGATCTTCAGGGTCTTGTAATCGCGGCTCAGCTGGGCATACCGCATCCGGAGATCCTCGAGCTCAGCAGCGCGGGCAGCACTGTCTTCCCGCATCCTGGCGATCGAGGCCTGCAACTGTTCGACCTGATACTTCAGCTCGTTGTTCTGCACCGTCAGACGCTCGTTCTCCGTTTTCAGCAGATCGCGTTCCTCCTGCAGCTGCTGATGACGGGCCTTCAGATCGTTGAACTGCTTCGTGGAAACACACGAAGAGGAAAACGCTCCCACACCTGCCAGCAGGAAAAACCACAAGACCGTTCTGTTCCTCACCATTTCCGGAATCTTTTGGAACAAAGATAGGAATAAGCATGTGACCACAAAAACGCCCTAAGCAAAATATTGTTACCTTTGTATCCTGTATTTCACATCTTTGGGTATGCCTGGCAAGGGGAAGAACCTGTTGTACACCATCGAGAGTCCTGAGGATCTCCGGAAGCTGCCTGTCGAGGAGCTTCCCGAGGTGAGCCGTGAACTTCGTCAGTTCATCATCGACGTGGTTTCCTCCAACCCCGGGCATTTCGCTTCGAGCCTGGGTGTGGTGGAACTGACGGTGGCACTCCACTACGCTTACCGCACACCTTATGACCTGCTGGTATGGGACGTCGGTCATCAGGCTTACGGGCACAAGATCCTCACCGGCCGACGGGATCTTTTTCACACCAACAGGCAATACGGAGGCATCAGCGGGTTCCCTTCCCGCGAGGAAAGCGAGTACGACACCTTTGGGGTAGGTCATTCTTCCACCTCCATCTCGGCAGCCTTGGGGATGGCCATAGCCGCCCAGCGTAAGAACGAGGACCGCAAGGTGGTGGCCGTCATTGGTGACGGAGCCTTGACCGCCGGCCTGGCCTTCGAAGGGCTTAACAACGCAGGGGCACAAAAAGCCGATATCCTGGTCATCCTCAACGACAACCGGATGTCGATCGATCCCAATGTCGGAGCGCTGAAGGAGTATCTTCTTGACATCACCACTTCACCGGCGTACAACCGCATGAAGGATGAGGTGTGGAACCTGCTCGGCAAGATCAGCAAGATCGCACCCCGCAGCCGGGCTCTGGCCCAACAGGTGGAACATGCCCTGAAGACCACCCTCCTCCACCACAGCAATCTTTTCGAATCGCTCAACTTCAGATATTTCGGGCCTGTCGACGGTCATGATCCCGTCTACCTGACCCAGCTGTTCAAGGATCTTCAGAAGATCCAGGGTCCCAAGCTGCTGCATGTCATCACCAAAAAGGGGAAAGGATTTCCCAGCGCCGAGAACAACGCCACCCTTTTCCATGCCCCGCCGGGACGGTTCGACAAGAAGAGCGGAGAGATCTTCATCATGCCCCGCACCCAGCCGGCACCGCCCAGATATCAGGAGGTTTTCGGCAAGACCATGCTCGAGCTGGCCGCCTCCAATGACAGGATCGTGGCGATCACGCCGGCCATGCCTACCGGCTCGCATCTGACGGAGATGCAGGAACAGCTGCCCGACCGCACTTTTGATGTGGGGATTGCCGAACAGCATGCGGTCACCTTTGCCGCAGGGCTGGCCACCCAGGGGATGTTGCCTTACTGCACCATCTACTCCACTTTTCTTCAGCGGGCTTACGATCAGGTGATCCATGACGTAGCCCTGCAGAAGCTCAAGGTAGTGTTCTGTATCGACCGGGGCGGACTGGTCGCCGGCGATGGGGCCACTCACCACGGGGTCTTCGACCTGGCATATCTGCGCATCATCCCCAATATGACCATCGCCGCCCCCATGGATGAGATCGAACTGCGCAACCTTCTCTACACCGCTCAGGAGCAACCTGCAGGACCTTTTGCCATCCGTTACCCCCGGAGCACAGGCATCCATACCGACTGGCAGCAACCTTTTGAAAAGATCCCCATCGGGAAAGCACGTCTTCTTCGAACCGGTCAGGACATTGCCATTCTCTCTGTCGGTCATCCCGGAAATTTCGTGGCAGAAGCAGCCAAGCAACTGGAAAAGGAAAAGATCAGGATCACCCATTACGACATGCGCTTCATCAAACCTCTCGACGAAGAGGTGCTCCACCTCATCGGAACACAGTTCGACGAGGTGATCACCGTGGAGGATGGTGTGATCACCGGAGGTTTCGGAAGCGCTGTGACTGAATTCTTCAACGAGCACCGTTATCCCGTGCATGTGACCCGCCTGGGAGTACCCGACAGGTTCATCCAGCACGGAAAACAGGAAGAACTCTACCGGGAATGTGGGTTTGATACCGAAGGTATCGTGAGGACAGTTCGAAAAGTGCTGGAACAAAGGACTGCGAGGATCGCCCGGGAAAAAGAGAGACATTGACTGTTTTGCCTTTTTCTGCCTGCTTGACGGATTAAAAACAAATTTTTAATTTCGCAAGCTCGCATGACCTATCTTTCCGGACCGGAAAGGATACCGGTTGGGGACAGCGAGATGAAAATGCAACGGTTGTGAGAGGGAGGATTGAAAGGTTCTTTAATATGATAATGAATCATGAATGCCGGGGTGGCAGGACCGAGCGATACGGGATGACCCAGTGGGTCATCCCGGCGAGGGGCCTGAATGCAGGGAGGACAATTCCGCCACCTGGTTTAGGGCTAATGGAATAAAACACATTTGCGTAAGGCACTTAAGATTACGTTCTTTTAAATGAAACATACCTGCCCAGGTGGCGGAATTGGTAGACGCGCTGGTCTCAAAAACCAGTGGTAGCAATACCGTGCCGGTTCGATCCCGGCCCTGGGTACAAGGTTCCCTTCGGGGACTTTTATTTTTTTGTCATCCATGGAAGAAGACGACAAGATCCTGCGTCCGTACGGGGCCCGGCAAGAGCAGTTTGACAAGAGATACCTGGAAATGGCCCGGATCTGGGCCAAAAACTCCTACTGTAAAAGGAAACAGGTAGGGGCCTTGATCGTTAAGGAGCGAATGATCATTTCCGATGGCTTCAACGGCACTCCTGCCGGTTTCGAGAACGTCTGCGAGGATGAGGAGGGACGTACCAAGCCTTATGTGCTACATGCGGAGGCCAATGCCATCACCAAAGTAGCCAAATCGGGCAACAGCAGTGAGAACGCCACCCTGTATGTCACCACCTCCCCTTGCATCGAGTGTTCCAAGCTCATCATCCAGGCAGGCATACGTCGGGTGGTCTTCGCCGAGCTCTACCATGACGACTCGGGACTGAAGCTCCTGCGGAAAGCAGGCATTGAAGTGGTACAGTTAAAAGACGAATGATGGGACACAACAGGAACAACCTTTATCTTCCTCTGCTGCTGTCGGCCGTGCTCACTGCCGGCCTGGTCATAGGCATCTTTCTCCCTTCCCCGAGGAAACCTGCAGGGGTCACCATCTACCCAAGACAGTCGAAAATCGACCAGGTGCTCACTTACATTCGCGAAGACTATGTAGATTCGGTCGATATCGCCCATCTGGAAGAGACAGCCATCCCGGCCATGCTCAAAGAACTGGATCCCCATTCGGTATACATCCCTGCCAGTCAGGTCGCCGAGGTGAACGAACCGCTGAGGGGGAATTTCGAGGGCATCGGCATCTCCTTCAACATGCCGGACGACACGGTCATCGTCATGAGTGTGATCCACGGCGGACCTTCCGAACGGGTGGGTATCAAAGCCGGGGACAGGATCATCACCATCAATGATTCCCTTGTGGCCGGCCGGCACATCGACCAGAACGACATCGTGAAGATGCTGCGTGGCCCGCGCGGCACAAAGGTCACCGTCGGCATCCAACGCAAGGGTGTTGACCATCTGCTTACCTTCGAGATCACCCGCGACAAGATCCCTCTCAAAAGCGTCGATGTAGCCTACATGGTCACCGACAGCATCGGCTATATCAAAGTGAGCAAGTTCGCCCGCACCACCAATGAAGAGTTCATCAAGGCTTTCCATGAACTGCAGGGGAAAGGCCTCACCCGGCTGATCGTCGACCTGCGCAGTAACGGGGGCGGCTATCTCGATGCCGCCATCCACATCGCCGACCAGTTCCTGCCCAAAGGACGCCTTATCGTGTACACCATGGGCAGGAACCGCAAGAAGGATATGGTCTATGCCCAGAACGACGGGCTTTTTACCGAAGGCGACCTGGTGATCCTCATCGACGAATGGACTGCATCGGCCAGTGAGATCGTGGCCGGAGCGATCCAGGACAATGACCGCGGAACGATCATCGGACGTCGTTCGTTCGGCAAAGGACTGGTCCAGGAACCTTTCATACTGCGCGACGGCTCGGTGCTCCGTCTCACCGTGGCCCGTTACTATACCCCCTCAGGTAGATGCATCCAGAAACCTTACAACCAGGGCGTGGAAGAATATTTCAATGACATCAACGAACGCTTTAAAAAAGGCGAGTTTGAATCGGCCGACAGCATCCATTTCCCCGACTCACTCAAGTACAAGACCCTCAAGGGACGCACCGTATACGGGGGTGGCGGGATCATGCCCGATATTTTCGTGCCGATGGACACTTCAGGGATCTCTCCTTATTTTCTCAAGGTGAGAGACCTGGGGCTTATCTACCGTTACGCGCTGGCATATACCGACCGGCATCGCGAGAAACTGGAGTCTTTCACCCAGGTGCGGGACCTGGAGGCATATCTGGACAGCCAGGATCTCCTTGAGGATTTCCTGAAATATGCGGAGAAAAAAGGGGTTAAGCCGGTCACCCGCGATCTGAAGAAATCCCGCCGGCTCATTCTGACCCAGCTGAAAGCCTACATCGGACGGGATGTTCTCGATGACGACGGTTTCTATCCCATCATCGGGGAGATCGACACCACATTGCAGCGGGCCGTCAGGTTTCTGCAAACCGGGCAATGAGCTCCAGCGAGCGTTGCCGTTCTTCAATGAATCCCATGTGACCTGAATGTTCGAGGACGACGCGGGTCACCCGCTCGGAAGGGTGTACTGCTTTTTCCATCCGCTCGAGAGCGATGTAGCGGTCGCCTTTCCCCAGGATCCACAGGGCCGGCAGCGGGGCATTCTCCAGCAGATGCCGCCGGTCGGGGCGCTGCATCATCCCCCGCAGCATCGCCTGGATCCCCTCATCAGGGGTGCGTTTCGCGATCTCAAGGGCCCGTTCCACCTCGTCGCGAAAACGCTCCACGTTCTCCTCGGCAAAAGCTTTCGGCACATTGACCGTGTAGATCATCTCCTTCTTCCCGGCCGCCACCAGAGCGATCTCCCTTTGACGGTTCTGTCTCACCTCCTCCGTATCAGCCAAAGGATGGGAATGGAACAGCGAGAAACCTGCCAGCTTTTCCAGGTGCTCCTCCACAAAGGCCAGGGTCACGTAACCCCCTAACGAATGCCCCACCAGAAACACTTTCTCCCCCGGTACCTCATGGTCCACCACCCGCCGTACCGCCCCGGCCAGAAGCTCCATCGTATGAACCTCCCCCAGAATTTCCGACCTTCCATGTCCGGGCAGATCGATGCGGATCACCCGGTACCGTACGGCAAGCTCTTCTGAAAATCCATCCCAGATCTCTTTGGCCTCCAAATAACCGTGCAATAAGACCAATGCACGACCTTCCCCCTGAACATCATACCAGAGAAGTCCCCCCTGATATTCAATATTTTTTTCAACTTTTCCCATCATTCAAAAAAATTTATAACGATTCTAAATTTTATTCAAGTACCTGTTTTTTAGCATCATTCTTTTATCTTTCGGAACGTTTCTTTCTCCGTTTGGCAAATTTAACCAATGAAGGGGATTTTTATGCTTAGGAGCATATTTTATGGCCTGCAGAGTATTTACATTTGCAAACCATAAGTGCTAGTGGGTTAAACAAAATAATTCTTGATCTATGAGCAGGTTTTTAGGTTCTTCCGTATGGAAAAAGTTCGTGATGGCCTTGCTGGGTCTGTTCCTGATCCTTTTCTTGCCTGTACATCTCGGCATCAACCTGTTGCTGCTGAAAGAAGATCCGGAGCCTTTCAACAAGGCGGCTCATTTCATGGCCACTTTCTGGCTGATCAAAGGTTTTGAGGTGCTTTTGCTGGGCGCGTTCCTCCTTCATATCTTTTACGGGATCGTGATCCAGATCCAGAACTGGGCCTCCCGGGGATTGGTCAAATACAAGATCACCAATTACTCACAGACCTCCTTTTTCTCGAAGTTCATGATCTGGACCGGATTGATCATCCTGATCTTTCTGGTGATCCATTTTGTCAATTTTTATTTCATCAAGGTAGGTCTGGTGGAAGGTGATCCGGAAGATTTCTATTCCGTGGCTCATCAGCTTTTCAAGAACACAGGATACCTGATCTTTTACGAGTTCTCGTTCCTCATCCTGGGTTTCCATCTGGCGCACGCTTTCTGGTCGGCCTTTCAGACCCTTGGTTGGGCCACGGAGAGGCTGACCCGTTTTTTCAGGGTGGTGGGGAACATCTATGCCATCCTCATACCGCTGGGGTTTGCCATCATTCCTCTGATCATTTACTTTTCATAGAATCAGGAAAATAGTAAAAGGAAGATATCATGGTCAAATTAGATTCGAAAGTTCCCGAAGGACCTATCGCAGAAAAATGGACGAACTATAAGGCGCACCAGAAACTGGTCAGCCCCAACAACAAGCGTAAGCTGGACATCATCGTGGTAGGAACGGGGCTGGCGGGAGCCTCTGCTGCTGCCTCACTGGGCGAGCTGGGGTTCAACGTGAAGATCTTCTGCTACCAGGACAGTCCCCGCCGGGCCCACAGCATCGCCGCTCAGGGGGGGATCAACGCAGCCAAGAACTACCAGAACGACGGCGACAGTGTCTATCGTCTTTTTTACGATACCGTAAAAGGCGGTGACTACCGTTCACGCGAAGCCAATGTATACCGTCTGGCCGAGGTGAGCAACAACATCATCGACCAGTGCGTGGCCCAGGGTGTACCTTTTGCCCGGGAATACGGCGGACTCCTTACCAACCGTTCTTTTGGCGGGGCGCTGGTCTCCCGTACTTTCTATGCCCGCGGGCAGACGGGTCAGCAGCTGCTGCTGGGTGCCTACAGCGCCCTGGAGCGACAGATCGCCCGCGGAACGGTGAAGATGTACACCCGCCGCGAGATGGAAGACCTCGTGGTCATCGACGGCAAAGCCCGCGGCATCATCGTCCGCAACCTTATCACCGGTGAGCTGGAGCGCTATTTCGGCCATGCCGTCGTACTGGCTACCGGCGGCTACGGCAACGTCTACTTCCTGTCGACCAACGCCATGGGCTCCAACGGCAGCGCCGCCTGGCAGGCATACAAAAAAGGTGCTTTCTTCGCCAACCCCGCTTTCGTGCAGATCCATCCTACCTGCATCCCCGTCCACGGCGACTACCAGTCGAAACTGACACTGATGAGTGAAAGTCTCCGGAACGACGGGCGGATCTGGGTGCCCAAGAAAAAAGAAGATGCCGAGAAGATCCGTAAGGGCGAGCTCAAGGCGAACGACATCCCCGAAGAGGAACGCGACTACTATCTGGAACGCCGCTATCCTGCCTTCGGTAACCTGGTGCCCCGTGACGTCGCCTCACGTGCCGCCAAGGAACGTTGCGACGCCGGCTACGGCGTAGGCCCCACCGGCCTGGCCGTCTTTCTCGACTTCAAGGATGCCATCCAGCGGCTGGGCCGCGACGTGATCGAGGCACGCTACGGCAACCTCTTCCAGATGTACGAAAAGATCGTCGACGACAACCCCTATGAAACACCCATGATGATCTATCCGGCCATCCACTATACCATGGGAGGGCTTTGGGTCGACTACGAGCTGATGACCACCATCCCCGGCCTCTTCGCCATCGGTGAGGTCAACTTCTCCGACCACGGGGCCAACCGCCTGGGTGCATCGGCACTGATGCAGGGTCTAGCTGACGGCTACTTCATTCTGCCTTACACCATCCAGAACTACCTGGCCGATGAGATACGCACCCCGCGTATGTCCACCGACCTGCCCGAGTTCAACGAAGCTGAAGAATATGTCCGGGAACGTCTCACACGCCTCATGGAAGTGAAGGGCAGCCAGCCCGTCGATAAGTTCCACAAAGAACTGGGACGCGTGATGTGGGACTATGTCGGTATGTCGCGCAACGAAAAAGGCCTTAAGGAAGCCATCGAGAAGATTCGCGAAATACGGGAAGACTTCTGGAAGAATGTCCGTATCCCGCTGACGATGTACGAACTGAACACCGAACTGGAAAAGGCCGACCGTGTGGCCGACTTCCTCGAACTGGCCGAACTCATGGCCATCGATGCCCTCCACCGCAACGAATCGGCCGGAGGACACTTCCGCGAAGAGTTCCAGACCGAAGAGGGCGAAGCCCTAAGGAACGACGACGAATACATGTACGTCGCCGCCTGGGAGTACAAAGGTCCCGACAAAACCCCCGAACTCCACAAGGAACCGCTCAAGTTCGAGTACATCAAGGTACAGACCCGGAGCTATAAATGATTACAGGAACCTCATAACCCGTGAACCATGGATTTTACACTGAAGATCTGGAGACAGAAGAACAGTCAGGCAAAAGGAAGGTTCGAAACATACAAGATCAGCAACATATCGCCTGATGCCTCATTTCTCGAGATGCTGGATATCCTCAACGACCAGCTGATCGAGGAGGGGGGTGACCCTGTGGCTTTCGACAGCGACTGCCGTGAGGGTATCTGCGGCATGTGCAGCCTGTACATCAACGGCCGTCCGCACGGCCCCGACCATGGCATCACCGTCTGCCAGATGCACATGCGCAACTTCAAGGACGGCAGCACCATCACCATCGAGCCGTGGCGGGCCAAACCTTTCCCGATCATCAAGGACCTGATGGTCGACCGTTCGGCTTTTGACCAGCTGATCCAGGCCGGCGGCTACATCTCGGTGAACACCGGCGGTGTGCCCGACGCCAACGCCATCCCCATTCCGAAGGAGAACGCCGACCTGGCCATGGACGCTGCCGCATGCATCGGTTGCGGGGCCTGCGTGGCTGCCTGCAAGAACGCTTCGGCCATGCTCTTCGTGAGCGCCGCCGTATCCCACTTCGCCCTGCTGCCTCAGGGACGCCTCGAAGCCAAGAAACGCGTGAAGGCCATGATCGCAAAAATGGATGAACTGGGATTCGGTAACTGCTCCAATACCGGCGCCTGCGAGGCCGAATGCCCCAAAGAGATCAAACTCACTAATATCGCACGTCTCAACAGGGAATATTACGCCGCCCACCTCTAATGGTGGTGTGAAAAAGATCAACAAAAAAGAGGGAACGCGTTCCCTCTTTTTTTGTCTTCCAGCTTCCGTTCCGGCTATCCCTGCATCACAGCCTCGATCTCTTCGACGGTCTTGGGAATGGGACGGCCCAGCACCACGGCGTCATCTTCGCGTACCAGCACATCGTCCTCCACACGTATGCCGCCGAAGTCCAGATATGCCTCCAGCTTGTCGTAATTGATGAACTCGGTGAACTTTTTCTCTTTTTTCCATTTGGCGATCAGGGCTGGAATGAAGTAGATACCCGGTTCGATGGTGAAGATGAAGCCGGGCTCCAGTTTTCTGGCCAGGCGCAGATAGGCCATCCCGAACTGCTTGCTGCGGTGCACATCCTCGTTGTATCCCACATAATCTTCACCCAGGCCTTCCATATCATGGACATCGAGCCCCAGCATATGGCCCAGACCATGGGGGAAGAAGAGGGCCACGGCCCCCAGGCTCACGGCCTGGTCCATGTCTCCCCGCATCAGTCCTACCTCCTTGAGTCCGTTGGCGATGATCCTGGAAGCCATCAGGTGGAGATTCTTGTTGGTGATACCCGGTCGTGCGGCACTGATCGTCTCGGTGTTGGCCTTCAGGACGATCTCGTAGATATCTTTCTGCCGCTGATCAAACTTCCCGCTCACAGGGATGGTCCGGGTGATATCGCTGGCATAGTGCTGCAGCGATTCCGCCCCCGCATCGGTGACCAGCAGACGGCCCTCTTTCATGACATTGCCATGGTAATGGTTGTGCAGTGTCTGGCCGTTGATCGTCAGGATGATGGGAAACGAAATACCGCTGCCCCGTGCTGCGGCGATCCCTTCGATGGTACCGGCCACTTCCCGTTCCAGCACGCCGGGACGGGCCATTTTCATCACCGTGGTGTGCATCTCGTAGGCGATCTCCATGGCAGCCTCGATCTCACGGACCTCCTCGGGCCCCTTGTAGGAACGAAGGGCTACGACCCCCTTGATCAGAGGCACCGAGACCCGCTCCTTCAGCTCTGAAGGCGTCAGACCTGTCAGTTCCGACATCTTCAGCACGGTATCACCCCGATAAAAAGGCAGAAAATGAAGCTTCCTTCCCTTTTCCAGCGCATGCCGCAGATAATCCTTCAATCTCTCCAGCGAGGCCGTATGGGTCACTCCCACCGCCTGTGCCTGCTCTTTCACCGTAGGCTGTTCGCCCATCCAGATGATATCGTCCACATCGATGTCGTTGCCATAGATTCGGTCGTCCCCCTCATCCAGGTCGATAACCCCGACAAATCCGGCATGATCCAGCCCGAAAAAATAAAGGAAATTGCTGTCCTGACGGAATCGGTAAGGATTGTCAGGATAGTTCATGGCACTCTCATCATTTCCGGGGAGGACCACAATCCCCTTCTCTCCTTTCAAATGTTCGCGAAGCTTTTTCCGCCTCGTCACATAGATCTCTTTGTCGAACATAACACTCTCATTATGGTTTGAACCCGCAATTTACACCTTTCTTACCACACCCAAAAAGATTTAAGGTTTACGAATAGCTTCTGTTCTAAGAATATTTTTTTATATTCGCATGAAGATTGCCGAATTATCAACCATTGTTCAACACTTTTTCCATGCCCTATCGTCGTTTACCCAACACCGATGCCGCACGGATGAAGGCCCTCCACACCGCTTTCCGGAAAGGAGAGGAACTGTCTCCCAAAGAACTGGCCTATCCCCAGAAACTTTACTACGAACTGCGTTCCTTCATCCCCCGTTACGAAGCCGCCCTCTCGGAATATTCCCGGCAAAAGGAAGTATACGCGCAACAATCGAAGACAACCCAGGAACTTTTCAAAAAAGCCCGCCTTTTCTTTCTCCATTTCCTGCAGGTCACGCTCTTCGCCATGCAACGCGGTGAACTGCCGGCCAATACTCTCGGATACTTCGGGCTGGACAAGGAGGAGCTCCCCTCGTTCCGCTCATACGAGGAGCTTCAAGAGAAAGGGAAACAGATCCTTGAGGGTGAACAGAAAAGGATCCGAGAAGGGAAACATGCCATCTCCAATCCCACGGCTGCCGTGGTGAACGTCCGTTACCAGTATTTTCTTGAAGCATACCATTCCTACATGATCCATAAAAAGAACCGGGAGATCTCCCACAGGAAGGTTCAGAATATCCGCAAGGAGGCCGACCGCTTGATCGCCCGCCTGTGGGATCACATCGAGGACGCTTTTACCGATCTGCCACCGGCGATGCGCAGAGAAAGGGCTGCCCAATACGGGATATCCTACGTCTTTCGCAAGAACGAGCTAAGGCACCTGGACTCTCTCAGCGAATGATCATTCATGTTTCTGTAACATTCTCTCGCGTTTCTTTCCGGATCATCCACATCGCCAGAGCAGCCACCATGATCCCCGCAAAAAGATATGGATCGGCCCCGCCGCCATCAGGGTATCCTGCACCAATGCGGTCGAGCCCCTCTTCCACTTTCTCCGGCGTCAGAAGCCAATAGGCCGTCACTGCCAAGGCATTGTTCAGGAAATGTACCAGGATGGAAAGCTTCAGGGTCCCGCTCCAAAGGAAGAGATATCCCAGCACAACCCCCAGCAGCCAGCGGGGTATGAAACCGAAAAACTGGAAATGAAAAAAACTGAAGACCGCTCCGGCGAGGATCACGCCGGCATGCCGGCTGCCGGTCCAGCGTATCAGAACGGGCTGGATCACCCCCCGGAAAGTCATCTCTTCCCCTACAGCCGCCAGCATACCCACAATGAAAAGGTTGACCGCATAATCCTTCCAGCTGTGCATCGTCATGAAGGCTTTGGTCAGTCTCGCCGCATTCTCCTCCAGCATTCTCATCATTCTTTCCAGTGCGGCCATTCCTTCCGGAAGATGGAGCCGGGAGTTCCACGAAGAAAGAAAGTTGTTCACCGGCATCAGCGCGACCACCAGTACCACCGACATCAGAAGCACCCGCCATCCCACCGTGCGACGCCATCCCACCCATGAGGTCACCCTTTCGCCGCTGAGCCGGATGAACAACACCGACGGTACCAGGAAAAGTGACAGGGTCTGGACACACTGAAGATATTTCAGCAGACCGATGTTCGATTCCCCGGGTGGCGACTGCATCAGTCGCAGCACATCCGCCATCCCCAGCCCATACAAAGGCATGGCCAGCAACAGCCCTGCAAAGGAAAAGATCAGGAAAACCACCAGCATCAGGAACACCAGGAACACCAGCTGCAAAAAGGGATGCGCATCCTCCAGGAACGAATTTCTCATGACCCTTCTTTTGCCCTCAAAGATAGTCGTTTCTCTACTCGTCCGGAACACCCATGGTGATACATTCCCCTCTCCTGCGAAATTCCCTGGTGTTTACTAATTTTGCAACCTGTTCCCGTAGCGGATGGTAAAGATCGGCAATACGGTTTTTGAGGAGACGCCGGTGATGCTTGCCCCCATGGAAGACATCACCGATCCCTCTTTTCGTTTCCTTTGCAAGCAGTTCGGGGCGGACATGGTCTTCACCGAGTTCATCAGCTCCGACGGTCTGATCCGCGAAGGGTCCAAGAGCGTCAAGAAGCTGGAGATCTTCGACTATGAGCGTCCTGTGGGTATCCAGATCTACGGCCACATCCCCGAGGCAATGGAGGAGGCGGCACGCATAGCCGAACGGGCCCGTCCTGACGTGATCGACATCAATTTCGGCTGTCCGGTACGCAAGATCGCCCGGCGGGGTGCCGGCGCCGGCATGTTGCGCACCCCCGACCTGCTGGTGGAGATCACACGCAGGATCGTCGGGACAGTCTCCCTGCCCGTGACCGTGAAGACCCGTCTGGGCTGGGACGAAGAACACAAGATCATCGTCCCCCTGGCCCGTCGCCTGCAGGAAGCCGGCATCGCCGCCCTCACCATCCACGGCCGTACGGGCACCCAGCTCTACCGCGGCCAGGCCGACTGGACCCTCATCGGTGAGGTCAAAAAAGATCCCGAGATTACCATCCCCATCATCGGCAACGGCGACATCGATTCACCACAGAAAGCCAAAGAGATGCTCGACCGTTACCACGTCGACGGCCTCATGATCGGCCGTGCTGCCATCGGACGCCCCTGGATCTTCCGACAGGTGAAACATTACCTGCGCACCGGCGAACTGCTTCCGGAACCCACCGTCAAGGAAAAAGTCGATCTCGCCCGTCTCCATCTCCGGAAATCGATCGAGTTCAAGGAGATCCCACGCGGCATCTATGAGATGCGTCGCCATTTCGTCCACTATTTCAAGAACCTCCCCGGCTTCAAACCTATCCGCGTCCGCCTCCTCACCACTCTCGACGTTGAAGAGATCCACCGCATCCTTGACGAGATCGAAACAAAATATGCCTAAGTGACCATTCATGCCATACTCCATGTCCAGGAGAACATAATTTCCCCTATTTTGCAAAGTCCGTGATCTTCGTCCAAAAACCGGTAAAATGAAAAACATGGATATTCCCTTGAGAGCCTCCCGGCTGATCCTGATAAGTTTTCTGTTTGCCCTTTCCCTTTCTTTTTCGCTCCCTGCTCAGAAGAAACCAACCCTGACAGTGAAAGAGATCATGCAGGACCCTGACCGCTGGATCGGTTCTCTGCCCTCCCTGCCATCGGCATCTTTCAACGATCAGGCTTTCTTTTTCCGCTGGGGGAAAGACTCGGCCGGACTGGACAGGATCTTTCTCTTCACACCCGCAAATCCCGAACCTCGTAGGGCCTCTGCCGAAGAAAAAAAGAACCGTATCCCCACGGACGGCATCTGGGACAAGGAACGCAAAAGAGAACTGTTCGGTCGTGACGGCGATCTCTTCATTTACCATCTTTCTGGTCACCGCCTTCAACGTCTCACCGCCACTGTTGAGCAGGAACAACCCCTGGCATTTGGCAAGAACGGATATTCGGTCTATTACCTTCTGCGGAACAACGTGTTCGCTCTTGATCTGCCTTCGGGGAGCATCCGCCAGCTTACGGATATCCGGAAAGGCCGGACACCTGAGGGGAAAAGCCCGACCCTGTCCCCCAAAGAACGCTGGCTGCAGGAACAACAGTTGTATCTTTTTGACGTCCTGAAAGAAAAGGAACAAAAGAGAGAAGCATCAAAAAAAGAAGAGAAACGGGAAGATCGTCCTTCGCCTCGCCCCATCTATACAGGCGACGGCACGGCCACGGGTTTCACCGTCAGCCCGGGCGGTCGCTTCGTCACCTGGCTGGTGATCCACCGGCCTGCGGAGAGCAAGGGCACCGAGATACCGCATTTCGTCACCCGGTCGGGGTACACCACCATTCAGCACAGCCGCCCCAAGGTGGGGACCCCATACATCACATCCACCGACCTGTACATATACGACAGAAAGAACGACACCGCACTGAAGGTCGATCCGCTGCAGATCCCCGGCATCCATGATATCCCCGCCTACTGGAGAGACTATCCGGGACGGGACACTGCCGGCCATACGCGCCGGGTGCTCTTCACGCCGCCTCTTTGGTCGCCCGACGGAGAACACCTTTTCACCGACATCTATGCAGCCGATCACAAGGACCGCTGGATCATGCTGCTTGACCCCGCCACGGGCCGCCTGCACCTTCTGGACCGCCAGCACGACGAAGCCTGGATCGGCGGACCCGGCATCGGCTGGTGGGAAGGACGCAGAGGCTGGCTGCCCGACAGCCGGCACATATGGTTCCAGTCGGAAAGGACAGGCTATTCCCACCTTTATACCCTCGACATCTCCACAGGGAAGATCCATGCCATCACTTCAGGGAAATACGAGGTCTACGATCCTTTCCTATCACGTGACGGGAAGCACTGGTATTTCACCTCCAACGAGGTCGATCCCGGGGAAAAGCATTTTTACCGGATGGATCTGGATGGAAGGAACAAAATAAGGCTTACCACAATGGAAGGATGGAACGAGGTGGTTCTCTCCGCCGATGAGCAATATCTGGTCATCCGGCATTCATTTGCCAACCGTCCGTGGGAGCTTTATCTTCAGAAAAATGTCCCCGGTGCCCGCCCCCGGCAGGTGACCCACAGCCTGCGGCCGGACTTTCAGCGTTATCCCTGGCGGGTGCCACGTTTCATCACCTTCCCCGCCAGTGACGGAGCCCGCGTGCCCGCCCGTCTTTATCTGCCGGACACCCTCGCGTCTGGCGGAAAGGCTGTCATCTTCGTCCACGGTGCAGGATACCTGCAGAACGCCCATAAAGGATGGAGTGATTACTTCAGAGAGTACATGTTCCATAACCTGCTGGCAGACATAGGATATATCGTTCTTGACATAGA
>Ga0256914_1001675_pt1 | contig 19502 bp, 14 predicted proteins | sample HulkmetaG_FD_191571 | JGI IMG/M metagenome (GOLD analysis project Ga0256914, IMG submission 191571) | Hydrothermal chimney microbial communities from Main Endeavour vent field at the Juan de Fuca Ridge, Pacific Ocean - Hulk | ecosystem: Environmental > Aquatic > Marine > Hydrothermal vents ... | reverse complement strand
ATTTGAAAAAGCAGGTCGTAAAGGGTGGGAAACCCTTATCCCTTTTTACAATCTATACGTCTTTTTGAAAATTATTAAAAAACCGCTGTGGTGGTTTGCTTTGTTAATATTTCCCTTTTTAAACGTATTTGTATATATGCTTATGCTTGTTGAAATGGCAAAATGTTTCAACAAGTTCGGGTTGGGCGAACAGTTTTTGGCGGTTGTGCTACCGTTTATCTATTTTCCTTACCTTGCTTTTAAAAAAGATGAACGGTTTGTCGACCCCGATAACCGCACCGAGCCCGAAAAAGGTGTGGTGCGCGAATGGGTTGACGCTATTGTTTTTGCAGTGGTGGCCGCAACAATAATACGCACCTTTCTCATTGAGGCATATACAATACCCACATCATCAATGGAAAAATCGTTGCTGGTTGGCGATTATCTTTTCGTGAGCAAAATAGCTTACGGACCGAAAGTTCCGAATACACCCCTTTCGTTTCCTTTTGTACACCACACCTTACCGCTGACAACCAGTGTAAAATCGTATCTCGAATGGATACATTTACCCTATTTCCGTTTTCCCGGTTTGGGTAAGGTGGAACGCAACGATGCCGTGGTGTTTAATTATCCGGCCGGAGATACCGTATCCACACGTTTCCAAAGTAATGTCAGTTATTATACCCTTGTTAAACAATACGGACGTAAAAGGGTTTGGACCGATAAAAGAAATTTCGGGAATATTGTTTACCGGCCTGTTGACAAGCGCGAAAACTATATAAAACGGTGTATAGGATTGCCGGGCGATACATTACAAATTATTAACCGCAAGGTCTTTATCAACGGAAAAGAGAATCATAATCCCGGATTGAAACAGTTCCAGTATCACGTTTATACCGACGGAAACAGTATTAATCCGAAAATCTTGGACAGACTAAATGTTACCGAAGGCGGACGCACCAATATGCCCGGCGAGTTTGTTTATATACTTACCGATAAAGCAAGGGAGGAGTTGGAAAAACTTCCCATTGTCAAAAAAATAGTGCCCTTTAACGAACCTGCAGGTCAGTGGGACAGAAATATATTCCCTTACGATTCAATACACAAATGGAACCGCGATAATTTCGGCCCTCTGTGGATACCTAAAAAGGGTGTGACAATAAAACTGACAACCGCTAACATCTCCATATACAAACGCGTAATTAGTGTTTACGAGGGTAACGATTTTAAAGAGAAAAACGGTAAATTTTTCATTAACGGTAAACCTGCCGACACCTATACCTTTAAAATGGATTACTACTGGATGATGGGAGACAACAGGCATAACTCTGCCGATTCGCGCTACTGGGGTTTTGTGCCCGAAGACCACATTGTGGGTAAAGCCGAATTTGTTTGGCTTTCGCTCGACCCCAACAAAAGCCTTTTCGACGGAAAAATAAGGTGGAACAAGATGATGCGAATTGTAAAATAGCTCATGCAAAGGGGCTGCATTCGGTATCTCAATGCAATTTGCAATTTTAAAAAAGATACTCCCCGTTTTAATTGATAACGCTTAAACGGTATCCCCCGTGCTGAATTGTTTTCCTCATATCGAAACTCATTAAAATTTTGATATTTTTGCCCTCCGGAAAAAACATCTAAATTTTATTATGCAAATATCAGCCAAATATAATCCCGCCGTTACCGAAGAGAAATGGTACGGCTATTGGATGAAAAAAAACTATTTTCATTCGGAACCCGACGACAGAGAACCTTATGTCATTGTAATTCCCCCTCCCAATGTTACAGGGGTGCTTCACATGGGGCATATGCTTAACAATACATTGCAAGACGTTTTGATACGCAGGGCAAGAATGCAGGGCAAAAATGCATGTTGGGTACCGGGTACCGACCATGCCTCCATAGCAACCGAAGCAAAAGTGGTTAATAAACTGAAAGAACAGGGCATTAACAAAGAGGATTTGAGCCGCGATGAGTTTTTGAAACATGCTTACGAATGGAAAGAGAAACACGGAGGGATAATTCTTGAACAACTGAAAAAACTCGGCGCTTCGTGCGACTGGCAGCGCACACGTTTTACAATGGACGAAGCCCTTTACGAATCGGTAATAGATGTCTTTATCGATTTGTATAATAAAGGACTAATTTACAGAGGTGTTAGAATGGTTAACTGGGACCCAAAAGCGCAAACGGCAATTTCCGACGAAGAGGTAATACACAAAGAGGTAAAATCGAAACTCTATTATTTGCGTTACAAGGTCGAAAACGAAGATGATTTTATTACCATTGCAACAACACGTCCCGAAACAATTTTGGGCGATACCGCTGTTTGTGTACATCCCCACGACGAAAGATTTAAAAAATTCCACGGCAAAAAGGTTGTTGTTCCGCTTGTTAACAGGGCTGTGCCCGTTATTACCGACGAATACGTTGACAGGGAATTCGGAACGGGGGCACTTAAAATAACTCCGGCTCACGATGTTCACGATTACGAACTGGGATTAAAACATAATCTGGAGAGTATCGATATTTTTAACGACGACGGCACTCTGAATGAAAATGCGCAGCTATATGTGGGTAAAGACAGGTTTGATGTACGTGACGAAATAGTAAATGACCTTGAAAAAGCCGGCAATCTGTTAAAAATTGAAGATTACGTTAATAGTGTCGGTTTTTCGGAACGTACCGATGTGGTTATAGAGCCCAAATTGTCAACCCAATGGTTCTTAAAGATGAGGGATTTGGCAAAACCCGCTCTTGATGTTGTAGAAAACGGCACGATAAAATTTTTCCCCGCCAAATTTAAAAACACTTACCGCCACTGGATGGAAAATGTACGCGACTGGAATATTTCGCGCCAGCTTTGGTGGGGGCAGCGTATCCCGGTTTATTATTTGCCCGACGGCGAGTTTGTTGTTGCCAAAACTGTTGACGAAGCACTGGAAAAGGCACGCCGGCAATACGGTAAACCCGGTTTGAAAGCCGAAGATTTAAAACAGGACGAAGATGTTATGGATACCTGGTTTTCGTCGTGGTTGTGGCCCATATCAGTTTTCGACGGTATCCGTCATCCTGAAAACAGAGATATTAAATACTACTATCCCACAAACGATTTGGTTACAGGTCCCGACATTATATTTTTCTGGGTTGCCCGTATGATTATGGCAGGACTTGAGTACAAAAAAGAGGTGCCTTTCAGGAATGTCTATTTTACAGGTATTGTACGCGATAAGTTGGGACGTAAAATGTCGAAAACCCTCGGCAATTCGCCCGATCCGCTGAAACTTATTGAAAAATACGGCGCCGACGGCGTAAGGGTGGGTATGTTGCTCACTGCACCCGCGGGAAACGACCTCCCTTTCGACGAAGCATTATGTGAGCAGGGTAGAAATTTCAGTAATAAAATATGGAACGCATTAAGACTTGTCAGCGGTTGGGAAATTAATGAAAATTTACCCCAACCCATAAGTTCCCTCCTTGCAATAGAATGGTTTGAAGCCAAAAAAAACAAGGTGCTCGCCGAAATAGAACACAACTTTGCACAATACCGCATTTCGGATGCCCTGATGTCAACTTATAAACTTATTTGGGACGACTTCTGCAGTTGGTATCTCGAAGCCGTAAAACCTCCTTATCAACAACCGGTAGATAGAGTTACTTACGAAAAAACGGTGACCTTTTTCGAAGAGCTAATGAAAATATTACATCCTTTTATGCCCTTTGTTACCGAAGAGATTTGGCATCTGCTGCGCAATCGCGACGAAGGCGATGACATTATCGTCGCCTCCATGCCTGAGGCAAAACCCTTTGATGATGATAAAATAACCGGATTTGAAAAAGCCGAGAATATTATTGCCGGCATAAGAACCTTGCGCCGCGACAAAAATATTCCCAATAAAGAACCTCTCAAACTTTTTGTAAAACAGGGCAAAGCCGCAAACTGCACGTTTTTTCCGGTGGTTGAAAAACTCGGAAATATTTCCGAAATAAAGTTTGTTGACGGTAAACCGGAAGGCGTTTCGGTATTTACCGTTGGCGCCCAAGAGTATTATGTCCCTCTTGCCGGAACCGTTGACACGGAAACCGAACGGAAAAAAATAGAAGAGGAACTCAATTATACAAGGGGATTCTTAAAGTCGGTTGAAAAAAAATTGTCTAACGACCGTTTTGTAAACAATGCTCCCGCTGCTGTTGTCGAGCGTGAAAAAAAGAAAAAAGCCGATGCCGAAGCACGTATAAAAGTTCTTGAAGAACAACTGAAAACGTTAAAAAAATAATATTATTTGCAATAATGTAATTTGGCGTTGATATTAGACTATCTTTGCCGGATTATTATTATTAAATTATTATATTACAATGCACAAAGGAACAGTAAAATTCTTCAATGACACCAAAGGTTTCGGTTTCATTCGCGAAGATGACTCAAACAACGAACATTTTGTACACGTTTCGGGATTAATCGACGAAATTAACGAAGGTGATGTTGTTGAATTTGAATTAAAAGAGGGTAGAAAAGGCTTAAACGCCGTAAATGTGAAAGTTATTTAAAGACTTTTATAAAACCTGAAAAGCCCGTTTGGCAGTACGCTTAACGGGCTTTTTTTATAAGTTGACCTCAAGTATGCGCTTGACAAAATTGGTAATGTCGTATTCCGGATCGTTAAAAACTTTGTAAAGCTCTTTCATCATCAGCTTTTTGGTTTTGATATGTTTTTTTGAAACTATCTCTTCCATAAAGATATTGGTTGCTATTTTCCCTTCAAGGATAACCTTTTCGGAAATGTAATCGGTAAAAAAACCTTTTCCTATTAAAAGTCCCAGAGTACGGTTACGGCTCATGTCGTTTAAGGCTGTGAGGCTGAAATCGCCGTATCCGCAATAGTTGAAAATGGTTTTCTCTTTGCCGCCGAATTTTGCCAAAATATAGCGCATCTCGTTTATGGCTTTCGTCAGAACCAGCGAGCGGAGGTTGGGACTGTCGTAATGAGCATCGACGATACCGATTATTATGGCGTAAATGTTTTTCAGGATACTTGCCAGTTCCACTCCCGTAACATCGGTGGAATAATCGAGAAAAATGGTGCTGTCGTCGAAAAGTTCCTTGAAAAAACCGAAATGTTTCTCGTTTTTTGCGGCTAATGTTAGCCCGGTAGGTACTTCGTTGATAATTTCGCGGGCAAATGAGGGACCTTTAAGACTTACAACGGGGTTTGCAACCTGTTTTTCGAGGCATTGAGGAATGGTTTTGTGCCCTTGTCCGAAACCCTTGGCAAGATTTACAAGTATGGTGTCGGGATGAAAATACTCTTTGTTTTCGACAATGTATTTAACAACTATGTTTGAGGGGATACCGAAAAAAACGACGTCGGCAGAACGTAACGTGTTTTTGTCGCCTGTGGCAAGCAAGCTGTTGTTCAGTTTTATGGTGGGAAAATATTTGTGATTGATATGATAAGTGTTTATCGAATAAATTACATCCTGTTCAATGGAGACCAGTTCCACCTGATAATTTTGTTTGGCACTCAAAATGTTTCCGATTGCCGTTGAAATGGCGCCGCTTCCTATAAAACAAATTTTCATCAAAACTTCTTTTTCCCCCGAGAAGGGTTTGCAAAAGTAATAAAATATTGTCTCGGCAACGAAATTGCTCTGCCGGTTACCTGTTAACGGTTAAAGTTTTAACAAGTTTTTTGATTTTATCGTTTACCTCGTCCGAAATTTTCCACCAATAAACCAAAAATGTAAATACAATGGTTATTATTGTGCTTCGAACAATAATGTCGGCTATGAAATGAAACATGGGCGGGATGAAATATACGCTGAAATATGCTATTAATGCCGCAAATATCAAGATTAAATGTTTGAAGGTAAAGGGTTGAAACCCCCATGTCTTGTAAAGAAACAGATATTTCGAAAAATTGTAAACAAACTTGGAGATAAATGAGGCCAAAGCGGCTCCCACCAGTCCGAAAAGGGGAATAAATATCAAGTTTGATATCACTATTATTACCGTAAAGCCTATTAACAGATATGATAACCACCGGTATTTGTTCGAATTTACAATTATATGGGGGCTTATTCCGAGAAAAATATCCGTAAGATTTGCCAATCCTATAAAAATTATCACCATCCTTCCGGCTTCATAATCTTTTCCAATTATTTGAAACACATTATCAAGATTGCCCAATATACCAACAAAGAGCAAAAGACCTATTATACCAAGGCTCAATGTGCTTTTGCGGTAGATGTCGAAAATGGTTTTTTTGTCGTTCGTCTTCCATGCGTCGGCAATCACCACCGAGCTGATTTTCCCCATGGTGCGCATAGGCACAAGTATCAAAGTCCCGAAAAAGAAGGTTATGGTATAAATTCCGGCGGCTTTCAACCCCAAATAGTTGTTTACCATTATTATGTCGATGTTCATAACAAGCACCCCCGAATAGCCGGCAATTATGCCGAAAAAGGCAACGCTTAACATCTCTTTTGCCAATTTCTTATCGATATATCCGAAATCGGGTTTTAAATAGAGCAATTTGTCTTTTAACAGGTGAAAAAAGAGGAACAGGGCAGGCGAAATAAGTGCAAACGAGTAAATAATTACCAATGTGTTAAAATCTACAACTTTGAAAAAATAGAGTAAAATGGAGACTAAAATCAACGAACGTTGAACAACCTCTTTGTACACAATACCAATGACGGCACGGTATAGAACCCGGTAGTAGGTGTCGAAAATGCCAAACAACAAGGTGAAAAAAACCAACGGTACCACATAATAAAAATAGGGAATAAAAAGGGCGGATTTTTCTTTCGAACCGGATATGATATAATCGTGAAGCCCCAAATATACCGCTATGGTTACAATAAAACCCACGGTTGCAACCAAAAGCGTGAGCCCGAGGTATCCGTGGTGTTTTTTCTCTTCGTCTCTGAATAACGGGAATAGCTTTACGGTAACGGTATTGACGCCCAAAACGGCAAACTGTGCCAAAAGCGTAGAGTATGAAACCAACAAGCGAAGCAGACCTACCTCGTCGGTTGAAAATATGCGGGGAAAGAGTATTCCCGTGGTTAAAAACCCCAAAACCACTCCCGCATACGAGTATATTGTCCCCGAAATCGACTGTTTTTGTATTACACCCAAAACAATATTATTTTTAGGCGAAAATAGAAAATAATTTGTTGATTGAAAATTTAAACCGCTAATAGGATTTTATTGGTAATACCTAATTAAACTTTTATAGTTTTGCAATATTGTAGTTTAAATCTTTTTAAACGGGAACATGGTCGTGGGAAACAAAGACGGAATTATAATACAGGCGCGATTTGCCTCAACGCGTTTGCCGGGAAAACTTTTCCGGACATTTTACGAAGAGAAAAAGCTGATAGATGTTTTTTTGGATAATATCATTAACAAGGCGGGAAAAGGTCTTCCCGTGGTTTTGGCCACTTCGGTAAACAAAAAAGACGACCTTTTTGAACAAGTTGCCCTAAACCATAAAGTGGAATTTTTCAGGGGAAGCGAAGATGATGTGTTGCAAAGAACCATCGACGCGGCGAAAAAGTTCGGTATTTCAACGGTAATAAGGGTTTGTGCCGACAATCCCGTTTACGACATAGAAGGAACTCTAAAACTGTTAAAATCCCACCACGGCAACCATGCCGACTATTCGGGCTATTGTTTGCAAGACGGTACACCTTCCATAAAGACACATTTGGGTTTGTGGGGCGAAGTGGTTGAACTTGATGCCCTCGAAAAAGCCGCAAAGATGACATCTTTGAAATTGTACCGCGAACATGTTACCAACTTTATTTACGGCAATAAAGATATTTTCAGGGTTAATCTGGTAAAAGCTCCCCCTTTGTTGTACAACAGAAAAGATATTCGTCTTACTGTTGATGAAATCGATGATTTTGAATTGATGCGGCAAATTTATGCCGAGTTGAAAAAAAGAGAATACTATTTCCGTTTGGAAGATGTTGTGGAGATAATAGACGGCAATCCCGGATATTTAAAAACAATGAAAAATCAAATAGATAAAAACAAAAAATAATCATGAGTACATACATAATCGGCGAGATAGGACAAAATCATAACGGAGATGTAAATATTGCAAAAAAACTTATTGACATTGTTTCGAAGCCCGTCAAAGATGCCTTGTTCGGTACCGAGTTGCGCCCCATGGATGCAGTGAAACTTACCAAACGCGACCTGAAAGAGGAGTTGTCGGTATCGGAAATGAACAAGCCCTACACCGGATATAACTCTTTCGGCAAAACCTACGGCGAACACAGGGCGTTTTTGGAGTTGAGCGATGAAGAACATTACGAATTGTACAAATATGCCAAATCGAAAAACCTCGAATTTGTAGATACTTTGTGCGCTGTGGGCTGCCTCTCCATATTCAGGTATTTCGAACCCGATAAACTGAAAGTGGCTTCGCGCGATTTGACGAATATACCCCTGCTGTCGGCTTTGGCCGAAACCAAGGTGCCCATTATCCTCTCAACGGGAATGGGTGGCAAAAAAGAGCTGGATAATGCCTTAAACGTAATAACGCGATACCATTCCGACATAACTATTTTGCATTGTCTCTCGCAATATCCTTCGGAATATCAAAATATTAACCTGAAAACCATCCCTTACCTGATAAAAAATTATCCCGATTTCAAAATAGGTTATTCCGACCATTCCATAGGTATAATGATACCCGTGGCGGCGGTTTCGCTCGGTGCTACCGTAATTGAAAAACATATTACCCTCGACCGAAATATGAAAGGAACCGATCATGCGGGTTCGTTGGCTCCCGATGGTATTTACAGAATGGTACGCGACATACGTAATTTGGAAATGGCTTTGGGAAAAGAGGGTATATTTATTAGCGACTCGGTTGCCGATACAAGAATAAAACTTGAACGTTCAATAGCCTCCAAAAGGGATATTGCCGCCGGCGAAATCATTAACGAAGAGGATATTCACATGTTGAGTCCGGGCGACGGGTTCAAGTGGCACGAAAAAGATAATGTTGTAGGCAAACGTGCCAAACAAGCAATACCAAAAGATGAAATTATTTACAAAAACATGATTGAATGATGCAAATAAAACTGGTTATCACCGATATTGACGGCGTTTGGACCGACGGAGGAATGTACTACGACCAAAACGGTAACGAATGGAAAAAATTTAATACTTCCGATAGTGCGGGAGTGCTTTTTTTGAAAGATGCCAATGTGCCTTTGGCGGTAATTACCGGTGAAAATACCGAGATTGTAAAAAGAAGGATAAAAAAACTGAACGTGGAATACCTTTTTATGGGTGTTGACGATAAATTGAAAGTGGCGGCAGAGTTGTGCAACAGGCTCGGTATCGATTTATACAAAAATACGGCTTTTATAGGCGACGATATTAACGATGTCAGATTGCTCAAAAGCGTTTTTATTAGTGCCGTGCCTTCCACCGCCCCGGCATATGTGAAAAAGTATGCCGGATGGCACCTCGAAAAAAGGGGAGGCGAAGGAGTGTTTCGTGAATTTGTGGAAAAATTGCTGAGAGAATACGGCGTTTTCGATAATATCCTGAAAAAATACCTTTAAACGCTTTTGATAAAGTTCAATACCCTTTCGGTTGTGTGTCCGTCTATTTTATATGCATATTTTTTTATGAAATTGTTATATGCCTCCCGGTTGATTTTTAGTTCTCCCGAAACTATCTTTTCGATGTAATTTTTTAATTCGCGTTCGCCGGTAGCCTGAAAAGCAACACCTTCCCTGTGGTAGTTTTGCAAATCTTGTTTCAGAGGGTCGAGAATGATTAAAGGCTTGTTAAAATATACCGCTTCGCTGCCAACCGTGGAAAAACAGGTTATTACTATGTCGCTCTTCGAAAACAGATGATAAAGGTCAACCCAGTAGAGTAGGGTATAGTTGGTTATACCTGTGCTTTTTGCAATGTCATGATAATATCCGGTATCGTTTTTTTCGGCTTGATGCAGTTTCACCGTTAAAAACAGATTTTTGTTGTCCTTAACGCTGTTGAAAACATCTTCGGCGGCTTTTCTCCTCAGGTAGGCGTCGCGCTGCGGTTGCGAGGCAAAAACAACTATCTTTTTATCTATTCCCTTTAACTGTGGAAGCTCCAAGTTGGAGTTTAACAGTTTGTGTATTATGTCGGTTCTTATTTGTCCGGTGACTATTAACGACCCGGGATTGTAATTGCAACGGTTTATTAAAAACTCTTTCCAGTAGTCTCCCCAAACCAGTGTGTAATCGGACTGTATATTGCGCATCTTGTCGTTTGCGGTATAAATGTATGCAGGATGCAAATCGTGTATGGTTCCGTGCTGAATGCCTATTGTCTTTATCCCGTTCTCTTTGGCGGCATCAAGTATCGATTTGAAACGGGCGCTGTTCTCGTCTATGGTGGTTACCGATTTAAATTTACGGTTTTTGAAAAAGTGTTTGTAAACGGTATATTTATAAAGATAAAATTTTGCGGCGGCAAGGTCTTTTTCGAAAAAATAAAAGATGATGTTGTGCACTTCGTCGAATTGCGATTTGTCTATCGATTTAATCAGGGCGCCGGTTTTTTTCAGGTGTTTGTAAAACTCTTTGCGTACTCTCTTGTTGAAAAAACCTTTGAACAACAAAACATCGCCGAATATCTTGTTTTTGTACCGGAACTGCCAACCCTCCACCCGAAAATAAAATTTCGATTTCAGTGTGGGTATGTTCAGGTCTTCCAATACCATAAACGATTTGCCGGCTAATGAGTTCAAATAGTAAAATGTTATGTCGCTTTTTTCGGCTTTCAGTGTTTCCGGGTTCAGTACTTTCTGTTTTACGGTGTTGTCAATTAAAACATGTTTTTTATTAGCCGGATAACCTTTTTGAAAAAGCGAGAGGATTACTCTCACCGAAAAGACAAGAGAAAATTTGAACAGTTGAAAATAGTTGATTTTTGAAGTGGATTTTTCAGGAAAAAAAAACAAAATTTTACTGCCGTTGAAATATTTTTCGAGGTATCTGCTGTTGCCGAAATAGAATATTTTGTCGTGTTTTTCTAATATTTTTTTTAGAAAATTTATTTCGTAATAAAGATTCCGTACTGAAAAATAGACGTTGAATTTTGAATAGTGCCACATGCTTAACGAGCCGAAAAGAAACATATCGGTGATAGTGCTGTTGTCTATTTTGAGTTCTCCGAAATTTAATACTTTGTCAAGTATGGTATAATTAATTCTCTTTTTCTCTTCATCGTTTTCGGGAATTGTTTCGCAACCGGCGTCCGGCCGTGAAAAATAGCATGGAATGTCGGGTTGCCTGTATATTTTTGTTTGGGGTGTAATCAGTTTTTCAACACTTTTTATCTCTTTTTTGCTTAATGTTCTGTTTAAAATTATTGCCTCCATGGTATTGTTCGGATTTGCTGTTGAATATCCCTTTAAGGTTGAAACCGGCATTTATATGTTAACGGTTATGGTTTTTTAAAGCGTTTTTAATAAATAGGGCCGAAGCCGAAACGAATATTTTGACGCTTTTGCGCTTATAAGCTTTTATATACTGGCTTAAAGTAATGTAATAGTAGCGGGATTTTTGGCAATGTGAGTTAAGGGGTAAAAGCTCGTCGGGATTATTTACCTCGGTTTTGCATTTTGCTATTTCGCCGTACAAATGCGAGTCGCTTCCGGCCACAATGGGTTTATTGTACTTTTTTGCCAGGGCAACTGCTTTTTCGTTGTCTTTTTTGCTAACTCTCGAATTGTAGCCTTCTATGTAGTCGATGAGGTTAAAATCTATCAACGACAAGTTGTGGGCTTTGTATGGGTGGTTTAAAATTATTTTGCCACCCTGTGCTTTTATCTCCTTGGCAACTTCATCGAATTTTCTTGAAACAATTTCCCTGGTTAAAAAAATTCCGGTGATATCTCCTGCATCGGTGGCTATTTCGGCTCCCACAATTACTTTGAAATCCGGGTCGGAATTTATTTTGCTCGCTTCTACCCCTCCTTTAATGGTATTGTGGTCGCAAATGACAATTCCGTCCAACCCTCTCGATTTTGCTATGCTTAATATCTTTCCAGGTTTCATCAAGCTGTCGTACGAATGATATGTATGTGTATGAAAATCTATAATCATTTGAACCATTTTTTATAATAATGTACTGGAATGTAGCTGAGTTGGAAAAGGTTGGGCTTAATATCGGAGATGAGGATGTCGTTTTTGGCCGTAAACAAATCTTTTACAAAAAAGGGAAAATCCTTGGGGCGTTCAAAAACATGGAAAAGGTCGCCGTTGAGTATCCATTGAAACCGTATGTTTTTGTAGCTGTATTTTTTTATGGTATTGCCCAAAGCATTGTCGATTAACATTTCGGGGAAGTTGATTCCCGCTTCGAGAGCCAAATCTAACGAGCCCCAAAATTTAGCGTTTATTTCCATCAAATTAAAAATTCCCGTTTTGTTGTCCTTTTTAAATTCTACCATTGCCACCCCGTTCCAATTCAAGCTGTCGAGGATTCTTTTCCCGTAATTCATAACCGATTCGTCGTAAAAACTTTTGGCAGCGGTACTTGCCCCTCCGGTTACCGGATACTCCCTTATTCTTTGGTGCATAAAATAGTTAACGCATTTTCCCTCTTTATAAAAAGCAAAAAATCCCGCACCTTCGCCTTGAATGTATTTTTGTATTACGGGAAGTGTGCTGCCGAAATCATTCTCTTTGCACAGTTTTTTGTATTTGGCAATCAGTTCGTTTTTGTTGTTTGCATATTCCACCAGATTTTTTCCGGCTTCGAACGGGGCTTTTATTACACAGGGGAAAACGGTATCTATATTTTCAATTTCATCAATGTTTTGCAAAGTTATTATTTCGGGATAAGGTATTTTCAAATTACGGGCCAAAGCATACGTCTCTATCTTATTCGAGGCGGTTTCCACCTGTTTGTAATCGGGTATGGTAATGTGGGTGTATTCCGAAACCTCCTTTTTATATTTCGAAAGAATTTTATAGCTTATGTGCGAAACGGGAATTACCGTCAAATATTTTTTCCTCTTCAAAAGATGTATGATATCTTCCAGATATTTGCCGGGAGAGGTATTGGGGTTGCCGGTTAAATGTTTTCCGGAAACATATTTCGAAAAAAACGATATGGAATTTTTGTTATGTCCTGTCAGGTCGATGGAGTACTTCCCCGTTTTGCCCAAATGTCTGACTATCGCCAAAGTGTTTTTATGGTCGGCATCCAATATCAATATGTGGTATCTGTTGTCTTTCATTTTGCAAATAATATCCGTTAATTTGCCGTTTTTACGGTTTTTTGGTACAAATCTTTTGCCGAGGTAAAAATAGAGTTGTTTTCGTTACAATAATCCAAAATTGAAATATAAACCCTTTTCCAACCCCCGTATTTATATTTTGAGAAGAAGGTGTTGTGCCAAAGAATGGTAAACACCCCGTTAAACTTCTTTATTTCGTCAATAACGGGTTTTATCTTGTCCGGGGCATCTTCCTGTTTCAGGTTCATATATTTTTTGTTTTGCAGAGTGCTGTCCATCAATATCAAAGGGATTTCCAAAACGTTCGATGTTTTCCCGTTTTCAAAATCGTATAAAAAAAACGGGTAACAGATGCCTCTTCTAAAACCCGGATGCTCTGCAAACCCCAATGTGGTATCGTATTTAATATTGGCGTCTGATAAAACATTGACCGTTTTGACAATGTCGAACAACAAAAAATGGAAACGGTTTCCTATAATATTGTTTACCCCCGTTTTGTTAATGTCGTTTGACAATTTTTTTGCCGACAAATGTGTTCCTGCACTGCCGTGTACACCTATCTCGTGCCCCCTGTCAATAAGCCCGGCAATATGTTTTCTTATGTTTCCGCTTTTTATGTTGTAATCGGCGTTTTTAATTTTACCGGCTTTGCCTTTTTCGGACAAAAAGAAAAATGTTGAACTCTTTCCGTACCTCAGGTCTGTTTCCGATACGGTTTGGAAATTCATCCACAAATCGTTACCCGTTATTTTTTTGAAAAAGAGATAGGGAATGCCAAACGGACGTTTTTTCTTTAATTCGCTTAACCCTCCTTCAAGCCAGGCGCTCTTGCATGTGTCGATATCGTGAGTAAGAACGGTAACAAAATCGTGATTGTCATCGAAGTTTATTTTTTGAACATCAGTAACCTTTTTCAAAGCGGTAAACAGTATGTCGAAATAATAGTTAACCACCGGAGTTTCAACAATTCCCAACTTTTTTATTATGCTGTACTCATATGCAACTCTTCCAAACCGGTCTTTGCCGTTGTTTACGTATTCGTTCCAACCCGTTAAAAAATAGAATGCCGAGCTTATTATGTCGTAGTTGATAACGGCTCTGTTATCAAAAAATTCCACAATCTCTTTTGACTCATCTTTGTCGAACAAAAAGGGGATTTTAACATTTTTCCATTTTTTCCATACCACATCACCCGGGTTTATATCCTCTTTTTTTGTGAAAAAATCTCCGCAGGAACTTTTTATTGTTACGGGTCTCTTTTTGCCTTTTCCGTAATCAATAACAGTACTGTCAAAATGGTGGAATAAACCGAAATTTTCCATCACGTATTTATAAACCTCGTCCATATGTTGCTCGCTTGTTTTTGTTCATTTGTTTCAATGTCGTAATGCAGCAGGTTTGGTAAAATAATTTTTGCAATTTAAAAAATAATAGCAAAAATATACTTTTAATATTCTTGATAGGCAACTCTGAGGTTAAAAACAGGTGATGTTTTAAAAGTATGCCGGTGTTCTTAAAAGTCGTCCGGAAATTTATCGGGTTTTGAAAATTCGGGATTTGTAAGGAAATCGTCGTCGCGCAAAGTTTTAATAAAATTAATCAGGTCGGTCTTTTCCTGTGGTGTCAGTTGAACTCCGTTTGTGTTAATATGGTGCATTAACGGGTCGGTATATTTTGTTTTTATCAGTCCGTGCGAATAGAAGTCAACAACCTGTTCCAGGGTATTGTATCTGCCGTCGTGCATATACGGACCTGTAAGTTCAATATTTCTCAGGGTAGGGGCTTTGTATGCTCCGTGGTCCATAGGGTCACCGGTAACGGCAAACCGGTCTTGCGGGTCGTTAAAAACCGAGTCCATTCCGTGATTGTAAAAGAGGTTGGTGGTAAAAAGCGGATTTCCGAATCCTCCGTGGCAGTGGAAACAGTCTGCTCCCTCTTCGGTGGTAAATAGCACATATCCGTTAAGTTCCGATTGCGAAAGTTGTACTTCCCCCCTCATATACTTGTCGAATTTTGAATTTGCCGAGATAAGGGTTCTTATAAATTGGGCAATAGCCCTTTCGATATTTTTAAAAGTGATTTTGTTGCTACCGAAAGCCTCGGCAAACAGTCGCGGGTATCCTTTAATGTTTTGAAACAGCTCTTTTATTTGGTTTGTGTCGCCTGCAATTTCCACGGGCGACAATACGGCTTCGCGAACCATATCTTCCAGATTACGTTTTAGAGGGTCGGGATTATCAGGATACAGGTAGCCGTTCCAGCCGTAACCTTCGAAATTCCAAACGAGATTTATCATGGGCAGCATAACGTGGTGTGTTTGTTTACCTCTTATACCGTGGACAAATCCTCCGGGGAAGCGCGGATTATCGATGCCTGCTTCAAAAGAGTTTTTCTGAACGTGACAAGTGGCGCAACTCATCATGGAATCGGGGTTGGTGCGTCCCGAAAGGCGTTCGTCGTAAAACAGGTAGCGCCCCAATCTTACTCCTTCAACCGTCATGGGGTTGTCGCCGGGAATGTTCAGGCGGGTGGGAAACCCGAACGGGATTTTTATCTTGTACGGTTCCGGCTTATACGGTTCGGGAGGTTTGCCGTTGCAACAAGCCCCCAAAAGTATAAAGTAACCCGTTGATATTACCAAAAGAAATATTATTAACCGTTTCATCCGTTGTAAGTTTGTTTAATGTTTTCTCCTTTTGTTGTGCTGTGTGGCCGGCGTAACTGTCTCCTTTGTTTTTTTATTCCAATAGCAATATGCTTAATTCACTTATGCTGAAGACATTGTGTCCGTTCATGCATCCTATGTGCATGGCTTCTTGTTTTTGCATAATGTCGCCGCCCCAAACATTAAAATCAAATATCTCGGGGTCTTCAAACCACTGGTTGACATCCATATTCAGGATAACCTCAACGACTTGTCCGTTTTTTATGGAAAATGACGACTGCGGTAAAACGACTCTGAAATAGTTTTGAATAAATCCTGTAATATTTCCCGCACTGTCGTAGGTTTGACCAATCCCGAGGTGAAAATTGAAAGGCGTGATAACGCCGTTATTATCTTTCCATTTACCGTTGAGTTTCATATAGTGATAACCGCCGCCGAGGTATTCGGGCCAAAACATATACGACTCGGGCGGATTTACAAACATTAACGATTTGTTTTTCTCCTCATTTATTCCGAAGGTGAAAGAAATATACGAATAATCTCCTTCAGGAATGCTGTCCGCCAAATTGTACTGCAAGGTTTCGGGAATGTCGGTGTCAACATAATGTATGTCTTCCCATTTTGTTAATAAGATGCTGTCGCCACCGGAGGTATGCAGGCAAACGTCCGATATGAAATATTGTATTTCGGAAACAAGATAGGGGTTTCCCGCTGCGTTAACATACTTCATGGTGTCGGTTTCCAGCTCTTGGTCACCTACACTGTGTTGAAATATGATAATCATTTTTCCTCCGGTTTCAGGAGCTTTTGTTTTGTTGCACGACGACGAGGTCGCAATCAGAAAAACCAGCAAAGCCCAAACAGGTGTTAGATAGTTGAAATGTGATTTGTTTTGTATTAATTTCATAAACCGTTTTTATTGTGTTAATAATCGAAAGGTATGGTTCCGCTTACTACAAGGTACTTCAGCGTGTCGCCGCTGCTTGCGGTTTGTTTGAAAACTTTCCCGTCGATTAAAATTTGTAATTTCAATGCACTGTTAATATCGTTGTATTTTCCGCTTAAATAAACTATATCGCCTTCGTTTTTAATCACCTCTTTTTGCCAGATATCCTGTGTGCTTTCGGGATAAACGTTTACGGTTTGCAGATTATTGCCGGCATCGTAATATTGTACCGTATATTCCGAAACCGCATTCGATGCCCTGTAAATTACCTTTTTTTCGTCCTGTTTGGTACATGATGTTGTGATAATTATAACAAAAATAAGTGACAATATCTTTTTCATCGGTTTATAAAGTTATGTTTGCATTTATGTAAAACAGGCGTCCCGGCTCGTATAACGGTGCATGGTTATTTACGGTAATTCTGTTTAAATGTTCGTAATATGCCGTGTTGAAAATGTTGTTTACACCGAAATTCAGACTTAAATTTTTATTGTAACGATACAGCAGTTTGAAATTCATTACCGTAAATCCCGGGGTTTTCTTTTCTATATATGCTTGTGATATTCTGTTTTGTGCGGCAACTGTTTTGACGAAAAACCGGGGAATGAGCCGTTTGTTGAAGAAGGAATACCTGAATTCGAAATTAACTTCAAAAGGGGGAATTTCGGGTAAGGGGTCGTTGCCGATATATTCTTCTCTTACTACTTTGCCGTTTTCAATTACGGGCTTGAAAGCGTCCGGATTTATTCCTGCGGTGTACGAAGCGTTAAATTGTGCCGACCATCTGTTTTGCAACGGCGAGTGCCACGAAAATTCGAACCCCGAGAGGTACGCTTTTTTGATGTTTACAAACCTTTTTACTCCCAATACTCCCGGTGTTGAAGGTTTTACTTCCGACGGCGGGACGTTTTCCGACGAAATAAAGTTTTTTACATAACTGAAGAACAGGGAGAAGTTAAATTCGCCGGCACTGTTCAGATTTTGTTTGTATCCGGCATCAAACTCGTAATTGGTTTCGGGTTTTAGTTGCGGGTTTCCCAAATAGTCGAACGGGTCGGAACCCACAGGCAGCATAAGTATAAAACGTTCCGTAAGGTCGGGGCTGCGCGTGCCGCTACCGGCGGCTATATTCAATTGTTGTTTGCCGGATAGCTGCCACTTTACGCCGGCACTGTAACTGAAATTTATAAAATTGCTTCCGGTTTCGGTACATTGGTAATTCTGTTTTTTTAAAATTCCCGAATTTGCCTGGTTGTAATCTATTCGTGCCGAAACGGTCAGGAAAAAATTTTCCGTACGTTTTTGCGATAAAATATAGAGCCCTATGTTGTCCGACGAAGCGTTATTCCAGATTTTTTCTTTTTTGACAGGCAGTCCGGGTTGAAGAATTAAATATTTGTGGCGTTCTCCCTCCTTTTCGATATGTTGAAAATCTGCACCGGTCTCTATTTTTATGTGTGGTAATTTTATTTCGGCCGACAAATTTGCACCTCTGTTCAAAGCATCTATTGTTGATATTGCCGTGACGGTATCGGAAAACGGCCGGTTTTTGTTGTCCATTTGGTGGGTTACCGCCGAGTTGTAAACGTTTATGTCAATTTTTTGCAATGTTCCCCGGTTGTTGTTATAGTTATATTTAAGGTTAAAGAGCCGTGTGTCGTCCAACCGTTCGTCCATACTTAAAGCAGGGAAGTCAATGTTTTGTCCTCTCGAAATGTCCGAAGAGAAAGCAATGATGCTTTTTTTCGAAAGTTTAACGGCAATGTTTCCCGCACTTCCCAACCTGTTGGCTTTTGCCGCTATTGTTTCGCCGTTTCCTGCCGTGTAGTTTCCGTATTTGAATTGGTTTCCGCTAATTTCGTAATAGATTTTTCTGTTGCCTCCCGAAATTCTAACGCCTGTTTTTTCGCCGGTATGGTTCGATTGTCCCCCGAAAGATATTTTGATTTCGTTTTCGAATTTGTCGTAAAAATGGGGTTGAAAGCGGTTTATTAAAATTAAACCTCCGAAATTGGTGCCGTATTTTAAGGCGAAAGGGCCTTTTAATATTTTAACCGAAGTTATATTATTAAGGTCGAGGTGAGCCGTGGGAGGGTCCATACGGTTGGGGCATCCCCCTTCGATACTTGCACCGTTAATTTTAACGTTAAGCTGATTAAATTTAAAACCTCGTATTACGGGGTCTATTCCCGCGGCACCTTTTCTGATGCCCGAAACATTGGGTACATCGCGCAAAACGTCTCCCAAATCGGTAATGTTACCACGTTTCAGTTTTTTTATATTTACCGATTCGGTTCTGTAGCTGTTGCCGTTTGAAAGGTTTCCGTATATCTCCACCTCGTTTAGAAAAGCAACCGAAGGCGACAAAAATATTTTCAAAGGTTTTGTAATATCGTATTTGTTCAGTTCCACTCTTTTGTCGGAATATCCAACATGCTTTATGAAAATCGTGCCGGTTCTCTTTTTGTCTATCTCGAACCGGAAAAATCCGTTACTGCCGGTTGTTGTTCCGCTTTTTCCGTTGTTTGCCGTAATTTCGGCCAGTGGTATCGGTTTGTTGTTTTCTTTATCGAAGACATATCCTTCAATTGCGGTTGTTTGTGAAAACAGCGGCATCGACATAAAAATTGATAATGCCGGT
>Ga0256914_1001674_pt1 | contig 19507 bp, 12 predicted proteins | sample HulkmetaG_FD_191571 | JGI IMG/M metagenome (GOLD analysis project Ga0256914, IMG submission 191571) | Hydrothermal chimney microbial communities from Main Endeavour vent field at the Juan de Fuca Ridge, Pacific Ocean - Hulk | ecosystem: Environmental > Aquatic > Marine > Hydrothermal vents ... | reverse complement strand
ATCCCTTGCCAGCCTCTCCTGCCCGGGCAGCCTCGATGGTGGCGTTGAGGGCCAGCAGGTTGGTCTGGGCCGAGATGTCGGTGATGGTCTCGGTGACCTTGCCGATATCCAGGGCAGCCCGGCCCAGCTCGTCCACCTTGCCGGAGATGTCTCCGGCCTCGGTGACCGCCTGACCGGTGATGGTCTTCGCCTTGCCGGTATTTTCCTGTATCGCCTGGATGGAAGAGCCCATGTTCTCGGTGGCCAAGGCCATGACCTTGACGTTTTCGGCTGTATCCTCGGTGGCTGTGGCCACGGAGGTCATGTTACTGCTCATGTCTCTGGCAGCATCGGTGACGCTTTCCGAACGGCTGGCGGTCAGTGACGAGTTGCTGTCAAGCTGGGTGGAAATCCCGGCCAGCGAGGTGGCCGACTCGTTGAGGGCAGTGGCGTTATGCTGGATATCAGCCACCATTCTGCGGACATTGTTGAGAAAGGCATTGAAGTATACCGTCAGCTCGTGAAATTCGTTGTTGACCGCTCTGCCCAGGACATCCTTGCACTCGCTGCAGGAGGTGTACTCGCCGGACAGGATCTTGGGACATTGAATATTGGTGGAGGCGGAACCGGCTTCCTGCCAGCAGAACCCTGATTTGCCGTACATGGAGCAAGACTTGTTACTACACTGGAGGATGGACGAGCAGTTCATGGGCGTAATACCCGAAGTATCCAGCTCGGCCGACAGGTCGCCCCGGCTGGCCGATTCCAGGTTGGTGATGAATTTTCTGATCGGCCGGTTGACGTCAATTTCCACCAGTCCATACAGGAGGCCCAGCATGAAGAGGAGGAAGACCAGGCCCACGGCAATAATTTTCAGTGCCGAACTGCGGGCCTCCTGCAGACCGGTGGTAATGTCCAGCGGCAGGGTCAGGATGGCGATGGTCTTGCCAGAAAAATCGCGGATAGGGGCATAACAGGTGATCAGATCACGGCCGTTTTTCCTGACCCGCCTGATTTCCAGACTGGCATTCTGCATCATCTTGCGGAGAAACGGATACTTTTTCTCTGGAATATCCAGGTTGTGGGTTCTGGCTGCAAATCTGAAGCCATCCCCTTGTGGAACAACCAGGGAGAGATCGGTTTTGAAGATTTTTTTGATCTCCAGAAGCATCTTGTCGTTGATGGCCATGCCGATCTCCACGGAGCCGGTGTGCCGGCCCTGGTATCTCATGGGCACCAGGTTGCGGATACTGATTCCGGCCCGCCCTTTTTCTATACCCGATACCGGCTGGACAGTCCTGTTGGTCTCCAGGACCGTGAAGCGGAAGCTGGAGAGATCGTCGCCGAATTTTTCCGGTTTCTGCAGCCGGAGAAAGGAAATAGCCGGCGGCAGGTGAAAGTGGAAGACGTTGATGCCGAGTTCTTCCCTGAATTTGTTGTAGATGGGCAGACAGATCTCCTGGAGGAGCTTTCGGCTCCGGTTGGCAAAGGCCTCCTGGACATCCAGCCGGTCGGCGATCATGTTGACCAGTAGCTGGCCATTGGTCTGCTTCTGCTGAATGGTCTGTATGACCTGGTCATGGATGGAGCGCAGTTTCTGCGTCTTCTCCTTGACAAGGGCGGTGACCGTGGAGTTGTAGATGTACAGCCCGGCGACCCCCATCATGGTCAGCATGATCACGGAAAAGCCGACAAGTATTCTTGTCTTGATCCGCTGCGGGACAAGGTTTTTCAGCGTTCGCATCTGGGTCTCCTTTTCCTGGTTTCGGGCAGAGTCTCAGAGATTGAAGCGGTTGACCATCTCCCGCAGTTCCTCGGCCAGCCGGTTCAACTCGACGGCATTGGCCTTGACCTCGCTACTGCCCTGGGAAATGGTTTCCGAGGACTGGCTGACCTCGGCGATGTCCTGGGCGACCTCACCGGATACGGCAGAGACCTGGGCGACGTTTTCCGTCACCTCCTGGATGCCGATGGAGGCCTGGGTGATGTTCTCGGCGATCTCCGTGGTGGTGGCGGACTGCTCTTCCACGGCCGTGACAATGGTGGAGACGATCTGGTCCACCTCGCCGATGACCTCGGTGATCTGCTGGATCTGGGTCACCGTGGCATCGGTGGAGTTCTGGATGGAGTTGATCCTGGACTTGATCTCACCGGTGGCCTCGGCGGTCTGCTTGGCCAGCTCCTTGATCTCGTTGGCCACCACGGCAAATCCCTTGCCTGCCTCTCCTGCCCGGGCGGCCTCGATGGTGGCGTTGAGGGCCAGCAGGTTGGTCTGCTCGGAGATCTCGGTGATGGTCTCGGTGACCTTGCCGATTTCCAGGGCGGCCTGACCCAGCTCGTCCACCTTTTCCGAGGCAGACTCGGCTTCCACCACCGCGCTCTTGGTGATTTCCTGGGCCTTGCCCGTAGACTTGACGATACCGGAGATGTTGGAGGACATCTCTTCCGTGGCCGTGGAGACCAGGGCGATGTTGGTGGAGGCCTCTTCCGTGGCGGCGGCCACGGTGTTCATGTTGGTGCTCATCTCTTCGGCTGCCGAGGCCACGGCAGCCGTCCTGGTGGCTGACTCCTCGGCACCGGCGGCAAAATCGTCGGCCATGGACCCGAGCTGGCGGGAAGAACCGGAGAGGATGGAGCCGGTGTTGGCGATATTGGCCATCATTTCCCGGAGATTGTCAGCCATGGTGTCCAGGCTGGTGCCGATCCTGCCCAGCTCGTCCGAGCCGCTGATGTTGGATTTCGCCGTCAGATCACCCTTGCCGAACTTGTCGGTGAATACCTTGATGTTGTTCAGACGGCGGATAATGGAGTTGATCATCAGGGTGGTGAGCACGAAGAGCGCCACGGCCACGGCCAGCAGGACGGCCTGCATGGTCTTCAGCAGGGTGACCGAACGCTCGGCCTTCTTCTGCATGGAGACCACGGCCTTGTTGACGGTATTGAGAAAGGGTATGTTGGTATCCAGGATGAACTGGAGGTTTTCTCGAGAATTATGCCCATCCTTGATTGCATTCTCCACCTTTTCCTTAAACTTGTGCCATTCCTGTTCCACGGCCTTCAGTTCATCCAGGATCGCTCCCTTGGCCGGCTTGAGCTGGGCCACGTTGGAAGCTCCAGGGTCAAGGGAGAGGGAGATGGTCCCCCCCTTGATCAGGGCGTGCAGGCTCTGGTCAAACAGGGCCATGGACCTGTTCAGCTCTTCCAGCAGGGCCGGGTCATCGTTGTTGTGGTGGTTTTTTGCCAGCAGGTACGTGGTCAGCTCCTTGCTGATCTTCTGGGTCAGCATCCGCTGCCGGCCGGCCATATTGATGGCCAGACCATCGGTCTTCTGTTTGTTGGTCACATACAGGGTGGCCAGGAACATGCTGACGATGATCAGGGAAAGACCGACATAGGTTAAGCTCAACTTGACTCGAATACTCATTGCAGGTTGCTCCAATAAGGGTTGTTGAAAGGTTCTTCGGCCGGGACGTCACCTATGCCGCCAGGGCCTCCTTGACAAATCTGTGGACACTTTGCATGAGCCGCTCCTTGTCCAGCTTGATGTGGTACTCGTCGATGCCGACCGCCTTGCCCCTGGCCACGTCCTCGTCACCGGCCAGGGTGGTGAGGGCGATGACGGGCAGGTGGGCGTAACGGGGTTCCCCGCGGATTCGGGATGTCATCTCGAAACCATCCATGTTGGGCATCTCGATGTCCGTGACCACCATGGTTATCTCATCGACATGTTCCTGGAGAATATTCAGCGCTTCCACGCCGTCTTCCGCTTCAAAGACATTGAATCCAGCCTCCTCCATGTAGCCCCGCACCTGGTTGCGGAAAAAGTTGGAGTCCTCCACGATGAGAATGTTGACCTCGGCATCCTCCTCGGCGATGTCGAGGCTGGGCTGGTCACCGAACCAGTCCGGATTGAGACGCTGGACGATATCGAAGATATCAACCAACATGGTGGTATGACCAGAGATGATGGCTGATCCCATGATGCCCGGCTGCTTGAGGGTGACCTCGTCCACATCCACGGCGATCTCGATGGCATCGATGGGACCGATGGAGAGCAGGCCGATATCCTTGCCGGCCAGGTGGAAGACAATGACCAGCAGGTCGTCCTGGTCGGCAAGCGGCTGGACCATGGCCACCTCGTCGATGGAGACCAGGGGGAGGCTGCCGCCCCGGTACTGCATGACCCGCCTGCCGCCCACATCCTCGATGTCGCTGCGCTTGATCTTCTCCACCCGCTCCACCTGGTTCAGCGGCACGCCGAACTGCTCTTCCAGGGAGCTGCGGAAGATGAGCAGGGCCTGCTTGTCCTTGCTGGCCCGGATGGCCTCCTTGGCCGCATCGGCAAGCTCATTGGCCTTGTCCACACCCTCCAGGGAGGTGAGCTCGGCCATGCGGGCCAGGTTGGCCACGTCCAGGATCAGGGCGATCCGGCCATCGCCCATGATCGTCGCTCCCGCATATCCCTTGCACTGCTGCAGGTGGCGGCCCAGGGGTTTGATGACGATCTCCTCGGAATCCTGCAGTCGGTCCACGATCAGGCCGTATTTCATGGAACCGGTGGAGACCACGACGATGTTCAGGGCACTGTTGGGACTCTGCCGCCTTTCCATGCCTGATCGCTCGTTGGGCAGGGTCTCCGCGGTGGCCGCCTCGCTGTCTTTGGGCTTGAAGACAGTCTCGTCATTTTGGCGGCGGTCGGCAATGGTCGACCGCCGGTCGGGGAGGAACCGTTCCTCATTGAAATCATAATAGGTCCTCGGGATATCGAGCACATCGGACAGGCGGATCAGGGGAAGCAGGTTGCCTCGTAATCGGACCACCTCGGCATCCCCGACCCGTTCCACCCGTTCCTTGACCTTGGTGGCCGGTATCCTGAGCAGCTCTTCCAGATTCACCTGGGGGATGGCATACCGTTCGCCGCCGGTCATGACGATCTGACAGGGAATGATGGCCAGGGTCAGAGGCAGCTTGATGGAGATGGTGGCACCTTTGCCCACCTCGGATTCGATCTCTATGGAGCCGCCCAACTGGTCCAGGTTGGTCTTGACCACGTCCATGCCCACACCGCGGCCCGAGACGTCGGTCACTTCCTTGGCAGTGGAGAAACCGGGTAAAAAGATCAGGTTGATCTTCTCCTTGTCCGTCAGGGTGCTGGCCCGTTCCGGAGAGATAAGGCCTTTTTTTACGGCTGAGTCGGCGAGCTGCTCGCCGTCCAGCCCCTTGCCGTCGTCGCTGATCTCGATGACCACCTGGCCGGCAGCATGGTAGGCCTTGAGAACGATCAGGCCCTTTGGATCCTTGCCTTGGGCGACGCGCACATCGGGCGGTTCAATGCCGTGATCCACCGAGTTGCGCACCAGGTGGGTCAGGGGATCGTTGATGGCCTCGATGATGGTCTTGTCCAGCTCGACATCTTTGCCCACGATGGTCAGATCGATCTGTTTGCCAAGTTTTTTTGACAGGTCGCGGACCACGCGGGGAAACTTGTTGAACACGTTGCCGATGGGCTGCATGCGGGTGAGCATGATCGCCTCCTGGAGCTCGGAGGTGACCAGGTCGATGCGCTGGCCCACCGCCTCTGCATTGCGGACATCGCCGGAGGTGATGGTCTGGAGCAGTTGGTTCCTGGAAAGGACCAGCTCACCGGCCAGGTTCATCAGTTGATCGAGCAGGCTGACGGTTACCCGGATGGAGGTATCGGCCTTGGGAGAGGTCTTTTTCTTGTTCGGAGCAGCCTTGGCAGCGGTATCTGTGGGGAAGGAAACCGCCTTTTCCTCCTTCTTGACCGGTGGTGGAGAGGAGGGCACCGGTTCGGTCTTTGTCTCGCCGGCCTCGGCTTCCGGTTGTTCCTGTTCGGATGCCCGGACCTCCTGGGGCGCTTCTTCGGCGGCCTGGCTGTCTGCCGGTTCTTCCGGGGCGGCCGTGTCATTTTCGGCAGCAGATGTCTCCTCCCCGCTGCCAGCCGGCACCTCCCTGCCTTCGTAGATGGCGTTCAGCACTTCGAGATGCCTGGAGATATCCACCTCGTTGCTGTTGCCGACATCCTCGATGAGCTGCTGCAACTCGTCCGAGGCCAGAAGCAGGGCATTGATGATCTCAGCATCAGGAACCAGTTTCTGGCTCCTGATCAGGCCGAGAACGTTTTCCGCAGCATGGGCCAGGTTCTGGATCACGGTCAGACCCATGAACCCCGCTCCTCCCTTTATGGAGTGGGCTGCCCGAAAAACCTTGTTCACCAGTTCCACATCGATATCGGCGCCCGCCTCCTCGATGGCCAGCAGGTCGTTTTCTATGTCAGCAAGGTGCTCCAGCGATTCTTCAACAAATCCCTGCAAAATTTCATCGTCTTCTATGGGCATGCTGCATTCTCCATCGGTTTAAACCCAAGACTGTCTGCCCGGGTGTCCCGTCGAATCGGGGATGACGGCGGAAAGGTGAACTGTCGGGCAGGACGGTCTGAATCAAAGAGTTGATGCTCTTTTCCGCTGTCATAAGTATTTTATACGTGCAGTTTTTTGAATGTACAGAGATTTTTTTGGGGCTCTTCCGGCGGTCCAGGCGGCGGGAAGGGAGGGAACAGAGCGAGGTTTCACGGGGTTAGCAATGAAAGAGGAGGTCGTTTTTTTTCGGCAGTTCCCCTTTGTTCCGGGCCAGAAGATCCATATCGAGGATGGTCCGCGGAAGGGTGACTGGGAGGTGATCGGGGTGGACGAGAAAGAGGTGACCCTCAGGTGCCCGGTGAGCGGGTTCACCGCCACCTGGCGGAGGTTCTGTTACCTGACCGGTGAACGGCAGGCAGTGTGGCCGGCAGGTACGGAGACGGATCAGGCGTCGCCGGATTCCTGATCCAGGAGTTCCTTGACCGCAGAGCCGTCGATGACTTCTTTTTCTTCGAGCAGGGCGGCCAGGCGGTCCAGGGCGTTCCTGTTACCGGTCAGGATCTCGGTGGCCCGTTTCCTGCCCTCCTCCACCAGCATCCGGCACTCCTCATCGATGAGCCGGGCGGTGGTTTCACTGTAATTGCGTTCCTCGGGGCTGGCCACTCCCAGGAACTGCAGTTCCTGGCGCTTGCCGTAGGTCATGGGGCCCAGTTTTTTGCCCATACCCATCCTGGTGATCATGGTGCGGGCGATTTCCGAGGCCCGTTCCAGGTCATTGGCAGCGCCGCTGGAGATATCGCCGATGGCCAGCTCTTCGGCCACTCGGCCACCCAGGAGGATGGCGATCTGGTCTTTCAGCTCCTGCTCGGTGGAGAGAAACTTTTCGTCCACCGGCAGCTGCAGGGTGAAGCCGAGGGCAGCCACTCCCCTGGGAATGATGGAGACCTTGTGCACCGGTTCGCCGGTGGGGACAGTTTCGGCAACAATGGCATGACCGGCCTCGTGATAGGCGACCCGCCGTTTCTCCTCGGGGCTGAGTACCCGGTGTTTCTTTTCCGGACCAGCAATGATCCGGTCGATGGCTGCCTCGAAATCCCGCATGGTGACCTTGTCGCTGTTGCGCCGCAGGGCCTGGATCGCGGCTTCGTTGCAGATGTTTTCCAGGTCTGCGCCGACAAAACCGGGAGTCCGCTGGGCCACCACCCGCAGGTCCACGTCGTCGGCCAGCTCGAGTTTTGAGCCATAGAGCTTCAGAATGGCCTCCCGGTCATGGAGATCCGGTTTGTCCACCAGGACCTGGCGGTCGAACCGGCCGGCCCGGAGCAGGGCCTTGTCCAGGATTTCTGGCCGGTTGGTGGCTGCCAGGACCACCACGCCGGTGGAGGGATCGAAACCGTCCATCTCGGTGAGCAGCTGGTTCAGGGTCTGTTCCCGCTCGTCGTGACCGCCCATGACCACACCTGCCCCCCGGGAGCGGCCGATGGCGTCGAGTTCATCGATGAAGATGATGCAGGGAGCCTTTTGGCGGGCCTGCTCGAACATCTCCCGCACCCGGGCGGCGCCGACGCCGACAAACATCTCGATGAACTCGGAACCGCTGATGCTGAAAAAGGGCACGCCGGCCTCGCCGGCAACGGCCCTGGCCAGCAGGGTCTTGCCGGTACCGGGCGGGCCGACCATGAGCACGCCCTTGGGCATCCGGCCGCCAAGTTTTTTGATCCTGCTTGGATCCTTCAAAAAATCGACACTCTCGCGCAGTTCCTGTTTGGCCTCTTCGGCCCCGGCCACATCGTCGAAGGTCACCTTGGGCAGGGAGGCGGGATGGATGTGGATCTTGTTGCCGATGTTGAGAAATCCCTGTCCGATCTTTCCCATCCGTTTGGCCATCCAGCCCCAGAAAAGAAAGAGGAGGCCAAAGGGCAGGACCCAGTTGAAGAGGAACTTGCCCAGCCAATCGCTGTCCTGGCGAACCGTGTACTTGACTCCCTGTTCCTCCAGGGTCATGGCCAGGTCGTTGTTCCAGGTCAGGGGAATCGTGATGAAGCGGCGGGGCTGGTTGGTCTTTTCGTCCTTGATGGTCAGGGTACCGGTGATCACCCTGTCGGTGACCACGGCCTCGGCCACCTGCTTGTTTTTCACATACTGGAGAAATTCGGAATAGGGAATCTCCTGCTGGCGGGCCTGCTGGTAATTCTGCCAGAACTGGAAGGAGATGAGAATGAAAAAGACATAGGCCCAGAATGTGAACTGGGGATTCTGCCAGAACTTCGTATTGGTAGTCTTGTTGATTTCGATGTCCGGCTTACCGCCCTTGCCGAGAAAGTCTGTTTTTTTCATCCTGTTCTCCCGCAGATTGTCAACTGTTTTCCTGCTCCTCCGCTTCCCTCGGGTTGTCAGCTTGTTCTTCCACACCGATTCGGAGAACCAGCTCCTCACAGGTTGTGGCGATCTCGGTCAGGAGTTCCAATGCATCGGTGTCTTCTGCAGCCGCTTCCCGGGCTTTACCGGCCAGGGTATCCAGGCGCTCTCTCAATTCGGCCAGGTCGTCGGCCGACAGGTTGCCGTCCGGACTGTTTTCCAGGACCTGGCGATACTCCAGGATGATTGTCCGGGCTTCCTCCATGACTCGGTTGACCGTCCCGGCAATAGAACCCATCTCATCCTGCCGGTTGAGGATAACCGGCCTGATATCAGCATGAATTCCCTGGAGGAAGCCAAAGAAATGTTCCATTCCAGCCTGCAGGTTCAAAACAGGTTTGACGATCAGGCGACGCAGGGCAACAACCAGGAACAGGCAGATTCCTGCAATAAAGAAAGTCAGCAGGAACAAGTAAAAAGAAGAGATGCGCCGCAGCCGGTCCACGGGTGAAAAGATAAAATCGTCCGTTTCCCCAACAACCTGGATACCGATGACATTGCCCCGGAAGTCTGTGAGGGGGAGAAAGGTGATGAACCGGTGATCCATGAAGATATATCCCTGGTCCTGTAGCTTCTGGTAATCGATCTTTCGGGCGAACTCGATGGTTTTGTCTGTAAACCAGAGGTCATTGGCCACTTCGAAATCCCAGATCTTGGTGTTGTTGGAAGTGTAACCGGCGCTCTTGATGGCGTCCTGTTTGAGCAGAATGAGATAAAATCGTCCCTCGTCCTCGAATTCTTTGGCCGTACTGGCCATTCCCTGGAGAAATTCCACCACGCCGATCAGCTCGTTTTCCCGGATGACCGGCACGATACCCCGGATGGCCAGGCCATCCTTGCTCAGCTCGAATCCGGCCCAGCTCTTGCGGCTGGAGGCAACTTCCCGCAGACCGAAGCGTGTCGGTCCGGCCTCGTCTCCACTATACTGGTGATCCCAGCTGCGAAGAAAGGATTTGAGGGCCGGAGTGTGGATATGGATTTTTATATTGTTGAACTGGCTGTTCTCTCGGTATTGCTGGCCAATGGAACGCAGCGTCTGCTGGGCGAGTTTACGGTCCCGTTCTGCAAGGGCCTCCTGCAGCTCCCGGTTGCTGGCAAAACCGATACCGTTGGTCAGGCTGATGTCCATTTTTTTCTGCACCCGAAAGCGGACCTCGTTGTGAAGGAAATTTTTTCGGGATTCGATATTGTCGGCAAGAAGTTGCCTGCGGATGTTCTGGGAATAGATCAGGGTGGCGAGGAAGATCAGGACACCGATGAGCAGTATGGCACCGACGATCCTGGTGGTGATGGAGATGGAGCGGATATCGAACTGTTCCAGTTTCCGGTCCAGTTTGGAGGGCTCTCGGGCGACCTTTTTGACATACATTCCAATTACTTCCTCGAAGGAACTTGGGATTGATGGGCAGGGTAGCACGTCCTGTACTGCCCTGAATATGGTACCATCTTAAGAAGTATTGTCAAAATGAAATAGAACATGCCCCCCTGGATGCCCTTGTCCTGTCCTATACCTGCAGATTGGCCAGTGCCCGGCTGATCTGCTGGAGGTCGAAGGGCTTGGTGATCGCAGCCCGGAAACCGTAGCGGCTGTAATTCGCTATAATGGGATCATTGGAATACCCGCTGGCCACGATCACCTTGGCCTCCGGATCCATTTCCAGGATCTTTCGCACGGCCTCCTTGCCGCCCATTCCCCCGGGAATGGTCAGATCCATGATCACCGCGTCGACCGGTGTTCCCGCCTCTTGCAGTTCGCGGTATCGCTTGAGGGCCTCGATGCCGTCCCGCACCTGGATGACTTCGTATCCCAGGTGCATGAGCATCTGGGCAGCCACGTCCAGGAGCATCTCCTCGTCGTCCATGACCATGATCCGGCCTTCTCCACGTAGTGTGACGCCCTGCTGATGCGGGAGGTCGTGTATCTGCTGGGCTACCGCAGGCAAATAGATAGTAAAGGACGTTCCCTCGCCCTCGGTGGAGTGGACCTGGATATGACCGTCATGTTTGGTGATGATTGAATGGGTGATGGCCAGTCCCAGGCCGGAGCCTTCGTCCTTGGTGGAAAAGTATGGATCAAATATCTTGTCGATGATCATGTCCGGGATCCCGGTGCCGGTGTCCTGTATGACGATCTTGATGTACCTGGTATCCTTGAGACCGGGAAGTTTTTCCTCCCCGACGTCGCTGACATTGGAACAGCGGATATCAATGGTACCGCCCTCCGGCATGGCATGGCGGGCATTGAGAATCAGGTTCTGGATTACCTGGCTGATCTGGCCGGTATCGATATCCACCAGCCAGAGATCGTCTGGAATGGCATAGTGACAGGCCACATTGGAGCCGCGGAGGACGAATTCGGCCGAGTCGTGAATGAGATCCTTGACCGAGGAGACCTTTTTGACCGGATCGCCCCCCTTGGAAAAGGTCAGTAGCTGCTGGGTGAGATCGCTGGCCCGTCTGGAGGCCTTTTCGGCCTCCTGGAGGAGATGGTATTCCTTGCTCTCTTTCTGGAGGTGCCTGCAGGCCAGGTTGATGTTGCCCAGGATGGCAGCCAGGAGATTGTTGAAGTCGTGGGCAATGCCACCGGCAAGCAGGCCGACCGACTGCAGTTTCTTGACCTTGAGGACCTCCTCCTCCATCTGCAGCTGCCTGGTGATATCGCGGAACACCAGGACGACACCGATGATGTTGGACTGCGGGTCACGGATCGGTGCACCACTGTCCGCAATACTGCGGCGGGTTCCGTCCCGGGCGATGAGGGCGGTATGGTTCGCCAGGCCGACGATTTTTCCCTGTTTGAGTACCTTTTCCGCAGGGTTGGCACAAGGCCTGCCCGTTTTCTCGTTGATGATTCTGAAGACCTCGGAGAGCGGTTGGCCGGCAGCCTCTTCCTGGGTCCAGCCGGTGAGCTCCTCGGTCACCCGGTTGATCATGACAATGCGGCACTCGGTGTCCGTGGTGATGACACCGTCGCCGATGGAGCGCAGTGTGACGGCCAGCCGCTCCTTTTCCGCGGTCAGCTCTTTTTCTGCCTGGGTTCGCACCTCGATCTCCCTGTTGAGCCGCTTCATCCGTTCGCTGATGTTGGCGGCCATCTTGTTCAGGGCCTTGAAGACCACCTGGAACTCCGCTGCCGCGACAGAATCTTCGGCGATCCTGTAGCTGAAGTCCTGCTCGATCTTCTGGGTCTCACGGACGATACTGTTGATGGAATGGAGGATCTCCCGGCTGCGGGCCAGGATCAGAAGGATGAGCAGAAGGACAGTGAGAAAGGATCCCTGGGCCAGGTAACTGCTTTTGGTTTCCAGGTCGGTGCGTTTGATTTGTAATTGGCTCTGGACGAAGCGAAGGGCCTCGTCGAGTTGTTGGATATTCTGGCGGAGTTGGGCGCGAAGGGTCCGGCGCCCCTTTTCCAGGTTGATGAGGCTGGTGAAGGACTGTTTGAAGGTCCTGCCGCTGTCCAGCAGCTCCTCAACGAGAAGACCGTCCTGGGCATCGAGGGAGTAGTCTTCGAATGTCTTTACCGCCTTGAAAAAGTCGTCGATGTTGCTGAGGAACTGTTTCTGGAACCGGCTGGGATCCGAGGTGGTGTTCAGGGAGAAGAAATCCACGGACAGAACCGAGAGATGGTGCTGGATGGCAACGGTCTGCTTGATGATGTCCAGCTCAGGAGCGGAGTGAATGGAACTCTTTTTGAATGGCCGTCCATCCAGATCCGACTCTTCCTGGACGATGTTCCGGTGCAGAAAGTTTTTCAGGGTGGCGATGTGATGTTCGTGGATGTAGGCGACACTGTTGGTCAGCTCGTTGAGCAGGGAGCGGACCTCCTTTTCGACCAGCAGCGTGTTGCTCTGGGCTGCATGCAGTTTTTGCAGCAGGGAGATACGCTGATCGATGAGGTCGGTCTTTTTTTCGTGGCAGCTTTGACAGGCTCTGTTCAGTTTGCCCAGATCCGCCAGAACGGAATCGATCTCATCCTTGTGTTCCAGGAGCTGTGATTCCCTGCTGATGGAGCGGTTTAGCATGTTTTCCAACTCCACCACCCTGGCATAGGCCTGGTCCCATTCCGTGGTCTTTCTGGAGGCCAGAAAGTTGACAAACATGAGGGCCAAAATGACCCCCAGGAGTGCCAGGATGAGATACATTTTTGTGGCGATACTTTGCAGCATAAACAATCGGGCGGGATATGGGACTGAGGACAGCGAACGAGAAATCAGTATTAATTCTCAGTCTACCGGACTTGAGCAAATAAGGCCAGTCAGAAAAGTTGCCCCTTTCCCCTGGAGGCGACAAAACCAGGGGCTTTGTTTAGCGAGAAGTCCCGTGGTGGGCGAACAGATGGTCGATATTTTTCAGCCGGGTCACCACCCGCTCCCGGCCAAGGGTGACCATGATGTCGAACATGCCCGGTCCGGCCAGCTGGCCGGTGAGCACGGTGCGCATGCCGTTGATCAGGATGCCCGGCTTGATCTCCAGTTCGGCGGCCAGATCCCTGGTCACCCGTTCACAGTGCTCCTTGTCAAAGGGTTCCAGGGCTGTTAGCCGATCGGCCAGCATGGGCAGCCACGTTTTCAGGTCCGGGTGCTTGAGGATGTTTTTTTTCAGCGGTTTTTTCTCGACCACGTAGTCATCGGCAAAGTAGGCCCGGCCCAGGGTGGCGAAGTCCCTGGTGGTATGGAATCTGTCGCGGATCAGGTCCAGGGTGCGCAGGAACCAGTCCCGTTCTTTCCCCGCCCAGGCTTCCTTCCAGATGCCCTGTTTGCGGAAATCCTCCTCCACCAGGAGGGCCAGCTCTTCGATGTCCATGGTGCGCAGGTAGTGGGCGTTCATGGAGATCAGCTTGGGATCGGTGAAGAACTTGGGATCGCCCTTGCGGTAATTGAATACCGAGTTCACCTTGGAGATCCGTTCCAGGGTGAAGGCCTGGATCAACTCTTCCCTGGTGAAGAATTCCTGGTCGGTACCCGGGTTCCAGCCGAGCAGGGCAAGGAAGTTGCACAGGGCCCAGGGGAGAAATCCCCGCTCCCGGTAGAACTGGACCGAGACGATCTCGCCGTGGCTGCGTTTGGAGATCTTTCGTTTTTGCAGGTCCAGGGTCAGGGGCATGTGGGCGAAGACCGGCACCGGCGCGCCCAGGGCCCGGTAGAGCAGAACTTGGCGGGTGGTATTGGTCATGTGGTCCTGGCCGCGGATGATGTGGGTGATCCGGTCGCGGATGTCGTCGACAACGTTGCAGAGCAGGTAGAGCGGGTGGCCGTTGGAGCGGACGATGACAAAGTCCTCGATGTCGCTGTAGGCCCGTTCGATGGTTCCCAGGACCTTGTCGTCATACCTGACGCAACCGCTCTGCTGCGGCACCCTGAACCGGATGACATAGGGCAGGCCGGCCTCTTCCCTCGCCCGGACCTCTTCCTCGCTCAGGTGGCGGCAGGTGCCGTCGTAACGGACATCCCGCTTTGCCGCCAGGGCGGCCTGCCGTTTTTCCTCCAGTTCCTCCCTGGTGCAGAAACACTTGTAGGCATGGCCGCTTTCCAGGAGTCGCCGGGCAGCCTCCCGGTGCTGGGCCGAAAATTCGGTCTGGAAATAGGGGCCCTCGTCCCAGTCCAGGCCCAGCCAGGTCAGGCCGTCGATGATGCCCTCGATGGATTCCCTGGTGGAACGCTCGGCATCGGTATCCTCGATGCGCAGAATGAGCTTGCCGTTGTTCTTCCTGGCCCAGAGCCAGTTGAGGAGGGCGGTGCGGGCGCCGCCGATGTGCAGGTAGCCGGTCGGGCTTGGTGGAAAACGAACACGAACTTCGGTCATTCTTTTTTCTCCCTATGGGTTGCACCCTGCTGTCAGCCGGGATGTTCAGGGGTGATTGTCAGCCTGGCTTGTGGCCGGAACAGGGGAACAAACACCGCATGCCGGCCTGCGCTATGCAAAAAAGATGCTCTATAGCCGGTCCGGGAAAATTCTGCAAGTGCGCCGTGCAGGATCAGTTCCCGGTTTCACGGACAGTGGCCCGGACCTGTCCCCGGTGAAGGATGATCCTGAGATCCTCGCCGGGCTGCACCTGGTCGGCGGAACGGATGATCTTCCCCCGGGGTGAATCCTTCCTGACAATGGCATAGCCCCGCTCCAGGGTCGCCAGGGGGGACACCGCATCCAGGAGGGCGGCGGCCCGGCCCAGGGCGGCCCGGTTTCGATCCACGACCAGGCCGCTGGCCCTGGCCAGTCTGCTGCGCAGGTTGTCCAGTTGCTGGCCGTAGAGCTGCAGCCTGGTGCGCGGGCTGGTCTCTGCCAGTCTGGCTGCCAGTTCCTGGAGGCTGTCTTTCCGCTCGGCCAGCAGTTCCCGGATTCCATGCTCCAGCCGAAGCGCGTACTGGTCCAGTTGCAGGAGCAGGTTGTCCAGGGGCTGGGGCATGGTGCCCAGCCGGTGGCGCAGGAGCCTGAGCCTGTCCCTGTACCGGTCCAGGGTCGTGCGGATGGAATGGCCCAGCCTGGCCCGCTGCCTGAACACCTGTTCCAGGAGAGCGGTGCCGTCCGGCACCAGGATCTCGGCGGCCGCGCTGGGTGTCGGCGCCCGCAGGTCGGCAGCCAGGTCGGCAATGGTGACATCCACCTCGTGCCCCACCGCGCTGACAACGGGAATCCGGGAGGCCCGGATCGCCCGGGCCAGGTCCTCGTCGTTGAAGCAGTACAGGTCTTCGAGCGAGCCCCCGCCGCGGCAGAGGACGATGACATCGGTCTGCAGGTGCCGGTTGATCTCGGCCAGGGCCGTGATCATCTCCGCGGCAGCGGTCTCCCCCTGGACCGCTACGGGATAGACCGCCAACCGGATACCGGGCAGCCTGGCCCTGGCCACCCGGATGAAATCGTGCACTGCCGCGCCGCCGGGCGAGGTCACCAGGGTGATATGGTCCGGCATGGGTGGTGGTTTCCGTTTCCGATCAGCCGCGAAGAGCCCCTCTGCGGCCAGTTTTTTCTTCAGCCGTTCAAAGGCCAGCTGCAGGGCGCCTTCCCCGTGAAAGTCCAGGGTGTCGACGATGATCTGATACTCACCCCGGGGTTCATAGACGCTGAGCCGGCCGCGGCAGATCACCTGCTGCCCGTCCCGGGGCTCTTCCTCCAGGTAGCGCTGCTGCATCTTGAAGAGCACGGCCCGCAACTGGGCCCGGTCGTCCTTGAGGGTGAAGTAGATGTGTCCGGAATAGGGCCGGCGGAGATTGGATATCTCGCCCCGGACACTGACAAAGGGAAAATGGGTTTCCAGCAGTCCCCGGATGGAACCGGTGAGCTGGGAAACGGTGAGGATACGCTGACTGGACATGGACATGATATCTTCTCGGCAGACGAATGGATGCATTGGCTCAAACCCGTTTTCCGGCAGGATCTGCCCTCCACCGCCCCTGGCGGATGTCTCTTTCTGGCTTGCGGGCAACCAATGTTATGGTATATTAAAAGGTTCAGGCGAAAATATCCGCAAGAAAAGACACGCCTCCGGGCACAGGCAGGAGAACACGGGACATGGCAGGACGGAATGTTTTTGATACAGAGCATGTAAAGGAGAAGGCCCTGGTGGAGACCAGCGGCCTGCTGGACCAGTTGAACCTGCCGCCGGCCCTGGTGAGTTTCCTCCGCAGGAACCAGCGGACCATCTGGATCGTGGTGGCCTGCGTGGCCGCGGTGGTCACGGCGGTCTCGCTCTACAATTCCTACCGGGCCTACCAGCTGAACAAGGCGGCCACTGCCCTGGACAAGGCCATGGAGTTGAGCGGCGAGGAGCGGAAGGCAGCGCTCTCGGAGGTGAGCACCGAGTTCGCCTCCACCCCGTCCGGGCTCTGGGCTCGGATCAGCCTGGCCCATCTGGCCCGGGATGAGGGCGACATCGATCAGGCAGCCGGTATTCTCGCCGAGGTCAATGGCCGGGTGAAGGACAGAAATCCGCTCAAGCCACTGCTACTTGCCGAGTTGGGACACCTGTACGAGCAAAAGCAGGATCTCGACCGGGCCGCTGCCACCTTCGAGGCCCTGCAGGCCTGGGATGGATTTCTCCCCGAGGCGCTGGTCAGCCTGGGGCGGGTGTACGAGAAACAGGACAAGAAGGACCGGGCCATCGAAATGTACAAAAAGTATCTTGACCAGACCAGGGAGGGCCAGGGGCCCCTGCCCGGCGACGATACCCGCGACCTGGTCCAGGCCCGGCTCAATCGCCTCCAGCAGTGAGCGGCGGCATGGAGATCATCCGCCGGCCCGCGGAAATGACCCGCTGGGCCAGGCAGCAGGCCGCGGCGGGTCGCCGGATCTGCCTGGTGCCCACCATGGGATTCTTTCACGAGGGGCACCTGCGGCTCATGGACATGGCCGGCCGTCACGGCGACCTGGTGGTGGTCAGCCTGTTCGTCAATCCCACCCAGTTCGGGCCAGGCGAAGACCTGGATGCCTACCCGCGGGACGTTGGGCGGGATCGTGACCTGGCTGCCGGGCGGGGGGTGGATCTGCTCTTTGTCCCTGATGCAGACGCAATGTATCCGCCCGGTTTTCAGACCAGGGTGGAGGTGGAAAAGATCAGTCGTCATCTCTGCGGCCGTTTCAGGCCCGGCCATTTCGCCGGCGTAACCACGGTGGTCTGCAAGCTGTTGAACATAGTCCGGCCCGATGCGGCCGTGTTCGGAGAAAAGGATTTCCAGCAGTTGGCGGTCATCCGGCAGATGGTGCGCGACCTGAACATGGACGTCGAGATTCTGGCCCATCCCACTGTCCGGGAAGAAGACGGCCTGGCCATGAGCTCGCGCAATGCCTACCTGGACGCCCGGTTGCGCCCCCAGGCCCGCTGCCTGTACCAGGCCCTGGAAAGGGTCAGGGAACTGGTCCGGGAGGGAGAACTGGACTGTGTCGTACTTCGGCAGGAGGTGGAGCGTCTTGTCGGTTCGTACCCGGATGCCGAGCTGGAGTATGCCGAATTCGTTCACCGGGATACGCTTGCAGAGACGACCCGGGCGGACCGCCAGACGGTCCTGGCCCTGGCGGTCCGCCTGGGGGAGCGGGTGCGGCTGATCGACAACGGCCTGGTGGCGGAACATCCGGACAGGACGTAACAATCAGGAAAGAGGGAAGACACGCATGCAACGGATTATGCTCAAGGCCAAGATCCACCGGGCGACCATTACCGAGTCGGATCTCAACTACGAGGGAAGCCTGACCATTGACCGGCAGCTCATGGATATCGCCGGCCTGGTCCCCTTCGAGCAGGTCAAGGTGTACAATATAAACAATGGCGAGCGGTTCGATACCTATGCGATCGCCGGCAGTCCCGGGTCCGGGGTGATCGGCCTCAACGGGGCGGCAGCCCGCAAGGGGCACGTGGGCGACCTGATCATCATCGCCAGTTACTGCCTGTGCAGCGAAGAGGAGCTGTCCGGTCACGCCCCGGTCATACTCCTGTTGGACAGGGAGAACCGGGTCAAGGAAAAATTAGCGAGATAGGATGGAACTATGCCTGGATTCGAGGTGTTTGGCAACGAGGAGAGAGAGCAGATCCTGGAAGTTTGCGATACCGGTGTCCTGTTCCGGTACGAGTTCGGTCCCCAGCGGCAGGGAATCTACAAGGTGCGGGAGTTCGAGCAGGCCTTTGCCCGCTATACCGGGGCCGGGTTCGCCCAGGCCGTCACTTCGGGCACCGCGGCCCTCAAGGTGGCCATGGCCGCCCTGGGCATAGGGCCGGGCGACGAGGTGATCACCCAGTGCTTCACCTTCGTGGCCACCTGGGAGGCTATCTTCGACACCGGCGCCACCCCGGTCTTTACCGAGATAGACGACACCCTGAACATGGATCCGGCGGATCTGGAAAAAAAGATCACCGACAGGACCAGGGCGATCATCCCGGTGCACATGCTGGGCGCTCCGGCCAGGATCAGGGAGATCGTGGCCATAGGCGAAAAACACGGGATTCCGGTTATCGAGGATACGGCCCAGGCAGCCGGCGCCCGCCTGGAAGGCAGGCACCTGGGCACCTTCGGCCGTTGCGGCACCTTTTCCTTTGACCCGGTAAAGACCATGACCACCGGCGAAGGGGGGATGATCGTCACCGATGACGGCGACCTTTGGCGGGCCATGTCTGAGTATCACGATCATGGCCATGACCACGTGCAGAATCCAGGTGGCCGGGGTGGTGAGGGGCGCAACTTTATCGGCTTCAACTACCGGATGATGGAGCTCCAGGGGGCCATCGGCCTGGCCCAGCTGGCCAAGCTCGATGCGATCGTGGCCGCCCAGCGAGAGAACAAGGCCCTGCTCCGGGAGGCTGCGGCCAGGATTCCCGGGGTGCGGTTCCGGACCATCCTGGACCAGGAGGGAGATTCCGCCACCTTCCTGGCCTTCATGCTGCCGGACAGGGAGCGGGCAGCGGCGGTCAACGCGATCCTGCGGGATCACGGTGCCGGGGCCATCAACTTTGGCGAGAACACCTGGCATTTCTATCCCCGATGGGAGCATCTCTGCGAAGGCAAGACCCTCTGCCGGAGCGGCTGGCCCTTCTCCGCCCATGGCAGGCGGCGGGTGGTCTACGACCCCGAGGCTCTCCCGGCCTCCAGCGAACTGATGAACCGGACACTGGTCTACCAGGTTCCGGTCAACCTGGCCGAAGAGCAGAAAAAGACCATGCTCAGGGCACTGGAACGGGCGGCCGCCGCAGGGTAGGGAACAGGTAATTGATCACAGGCAGCGCATCTTCACACGAACTCCCCTGG
>Ga0256914_1001673_pt1 | contig 19513 bp, 38 predicted proteins | sample HulkmetaG_FD_191571 | JGI IMG/M metagenome (GOLD analysis project Ga0256914, IMG submission 191571) | Hydrothermal chimney microbial communities from Main Endeavour vent field at the Juan de Fuca Ridge, Pacific Ocean - Hulk | ecosystem: Environmental > Aquatic > Marine > Hydrothermal vents ... | reverse complement strand
CGTAGACGAGCGCGCACCAGACGCCCCCGTCTACTTGTTCGCAGCCCAGGCCCACGATGGGCGCGGAGCTGGGCGGGTCGCCGCGCCAGCCCCGCAGCCTCGCGGACAGAATCATCGTTAGGAGCTCGAAACGGCCCCGTCGCCCTTGAACGTGGCGCTGACCTCCTGGACGTCGCCGGCGGAGACGTTGAAATCCGAAACGTAGGCGTCGAACACGAACAGTTCGGGGTTCGCGCTGTCGCCGTACGTCAACTTGACGCGGATTTTCGTGCCCGCCTCGTTGGCGCTGCGCAGCGTCGCCAGGACGGTGCTGCCGGGCACGAAATAGCCGGAGTAGTCGGCGCTCGCGGCGTGGATGTCGGCGATGGCCTCCTGGCTGGTGCTGTCGAAGTGACGGATATCGATGGTGCCGAGCGCCCCCTTGTAGTTGAGCTGCGTCGGCTGAGGGAGGGCGTTCCAGGTGGTACCGCCATCGGTGCTGAGTTCGATCTTTACGAATCCACGGCTCTTTACGGCCATGTTCTCACCTCCTACGGCTGCCGCAGCAGCCGGTAATCACGGACGGCCCGATAAAGGCCGGCCGCCTCGTCTCGTTGCGTGCTGAGCGATTGCACGCGCTCCCAGCCCGCCGCGTGGCAGATGGTCTGCACGGCGTCGGCGAGCTGATGGGCGTCGTGCAGGTTAGCCGCCCAGGTCTCGACCTGCACCCGCGCCTCGCTGACGGCCTCGTCTGGCACGTCGAGCGAATAGCGCGGGGTGTCGGCCACCTCGTAGACGGCCACGAACGGCGCGTCCGGGGGCGGCTGGCCCGTGGTGCGCACGGTGTGCCCGGCCGCCACGATGTCGGCGATGAGGGCGTGGATGGCGTCGTACTGGGTCATAACCTGCCACCTCCACGGGCCCATTTGGCCCGCCAGCGCTCATAGGCCGGGCGTATCCAGGGCCGCGGCTCAACGTTGAGCCGGCCGTACTCGAGCTCCACCGCATACGGCACCGCCTCTGGTCGTTCGATGGTGCTGCCGCGCTCGAGCGGGCCGATGATGGCCCGCAGTTCCGACGGATGCATGATGTAGCGCACACTTTCCATCAGGTGCCCGGTCTGCCTGGCCGGCGGGTCGCCGGGGGCGCTCGAGGGGTTGGGGTTGCCGGGCCAGTGCTCGCCGCGGCCAACCCGGTACGCCTCGAGGATGCCGTACTCCTCGGCGCGCAGGCTATCTGCCCGCACGCGCACGACACGCCGGGCCAGGGCGTCGAGGCGGCGCTCGACCTCGCGGCGATTGCTGCGCCGCCTCACCGGCGCACCTCCAGCATGACCGTGAGCTGTCGGGCCGCCTCGCGCACCTCACGCACCAGGTAGTCCTGTCCGTCAACCGTGGCCCTGTCACCGGCCTGGATGTTGGCGCCGGCGTCCAGCACAGCCACGTGCGTGACGCGCTGGCCGCGCAACTCGGAGTAGTAGGCCGTGCGCTCATCGGCGGGCGTGACTACGGCGGCATAGGGGCCGTAGGTGCTGGACACGGGCGGGTCGTAAGCATTGGCGGCCGGGGTCTCCCGGGTCACGGTCATGTCGCTGGCCCAGCGTCGCCTCACCAGATCACCCCCCGGTAGGGACGGGCGCCCTCTGGCAGCATGGCCTCGAACTGACGCCCGTACTGCTCACGGATGGCCGCCACGACGTCGCTCACGTTGACGTACTTCTCGCTGAGCCCGGGCACACGCCAGCTGGTGACGCGCTCGGGGTCAGCCTGGAGAAGCATGATGGCCGCTTCGTGGGGCAGGTAGTAGGTCGAGCCGTCGTATTTGACCGCCGTCTGCTCGAGGTTGGCCTCGATTTCGGCGTCATCATAGCCGCCGGGCGGCCACGCCCCGGCGGCATTGGGGATGTCGCGGATCAGAAACCGCACCCACGCCGCCGCCCATGTGCGGCTAGTGGCGTCGGCTCCTGCCAGGTTTGCGGGGTCGTAGGTGCGGGCCATGAACTAGGCCTCCCGTTTGGTGCGCCGCCGCTTCGGCGGGCGCTGCTCAGCATCCTGTTCGGCCTCGAGCTCCATCCGCCAGCCGGGGCGGCTGGCCAGATGCTCGGCCAGCCGCTTGTCGGCGACACGGATGGGCTCACCATTGGGCGGGTAGACGAGGTGCACTACGCACCGTCCTTCCGCCGGCCTTTGCGGGCCGGCTTTTTCGCGGGCTTCGGCTCATCCTCCACGCGCTCCCAGCCGGGTATCCGGAGCAGGCGTTCGGCCTGCTCCGCGCTAACCCAGCTGACGAGCCCGAGCGGATTACGCACGCGAACCGGGGCCGTCATCGGCTACCCCAGGACCTGCACGCCGAGCTCGGGCCTGACCGCCTTGACGCCGTACAGCAGGTCGATGCTGAGCACATGGTTTTTCTGGGTGTTGCTGTACTGGAGCGTCATGCGGAACGACAGCCCGCTCTCGTCGTCCATGACGACGGCGCTCGGGGTGCCGTCGAGCGGGGCGGGGAGCGGACGGCTGGCGAGCACGGCGAAATCGCGAGTGAACGCCAGGTTGTAGACAGTGTCAGGGCTGCCCGATACCACGGGCACCAGCTGGCTCTCGAGCAGCTCGATGCCGTACAGGCTGGGCATACGCCCCTCGCGGATGGCGTCAGCGCCGCCGTAGCTGAGAGCGTTGGTCACGTTGCTGTCGCCGAGGAGCGCGGCGTAGTCCTTGGGGCTCAGGACGGCGAACTTCGGCTCGAGCTGCGGAGCTTTGGCCTCGACCAGTTTCTGCCGCGCCTCACGGATGACGGCCGCGGTGACGTCGGTGCCGGCCGTGCCCACGGACGCGGCGGCGTTGGCGTAGAGCGCCATCAGGTCGCTCTCGACAGCCTCGGCGAGGGCGATGCCGGCCGCGCGGGTGACGTTCTGCAGCACGTCAGGCCGCGACTGCGCGTTGATGAGGTCGCCGATTTGAGCGTCGACGGTCTTGAACTTGTCGAGCACGACAGGGACGGTGTTGGCGCTGACGTCAACGGTGCCGCTGGCCGGGGCATCGGACGCCTGCAGGCTCAGGGGCAGCGGCACGTTGACGGTGCTGCCCACATTGGCGATCTCGTTGTCGTAGTCGCGGTTGACGCGAGGGGTTAGGGTGATGTAGTTACGCAGGTGCTGGAGCACTTCGCGCGCCCAGATTTCGGGGATCCAGCCGTTGGGGCTGCCATTAACAATTACGTTGGTGGGCATTTTTCACTTCCTCCTATAGCTTCCCGCTGCGCAGCGCCTCCATGATTTCCGTTCGGCGTTTCTCGTACTCCTCCGGTGTCATTTTGGCGATCTGCTCGCGGGTCAGTCCGCCGCTGGGGTGGCCTGGGTTAGCCCCCCGCACGGCAGGGCTCTGGGCCTGTTTGAGGAACGGGAACGTTTCGTAGATGGCCTCCACGTTGACGTTGCCGTCCTCGCCGATGAACTTGTCGGCGTGGGGTTCGACGAACTCGGCAACTTTTGGGTCGCCCAGGGCGTTGACGAGGGCCAGCCTGCGCTCGAGCTGCTGTGCCCTCTCGGCCGCTTTCGCCAGCTCGGCCTTCTCAGCCTCCAGGGCCTTCAGTTTTTCCTCGAGCGTTTGTGCCTTTTCGGCCTGCTCGCGGAATTCACGCGCACGGGTGCGATATTTGGCTGCCTCCTCGCGCGCGCGCTTCAGCTCCTGGGCCATCCACTCCTCGCCGGTGCGCGGCGCGTCGTCGTTCCCTCCGGCCTCCGGGACCGGCGCCGGATTGCCCTCCTGGGGCGTTCCCTGCTGCGAGTTGTTCTGCTCGTTGGCGGGCTGGTTGTTGGTGTTGGTTTCCTCTGCCATCTCGACCTCCTGGGTCGTTCATGCCCGGCCACCAGGGCCGGGCTGCCTCGGGGCGGGTGCCCCGTTATGGCCTTCCGAAAATCGCCGACTCGGTCGGCGGGTTGTACAGCACGTCGGCCACGGTCGCCTCGCGCAGGTACACGAGGGCGTGGCCGCAGTTGATCCATTCGCTTGGGTCGGGCACGCGGTCCCAGTCGCGGGGTCCGTAGACCCTGCGGCCGTCGGGGAGCGTGAACAGCTCCGGCTCGGGTAGCACCTGGCCCTCGAGTACGGAGTGTTCGCGTTCTTCTTTCCGCGGCCACGACCTGACCCAGCGCTTGAAACCGGCCTCCATCATGTGGGCCACGCCGCGGGCTGCGGTGTCGTGCCCCATCCAGGCTGAGGCCTCGGCGCTCGAGCGCGCCAGCAATCCAACCGTGCCCATCGTCACCTCGCGGTCTGCCAGCACCTCGCGGATGCGCGTCGCCGTCCACTCACCGTGCTGTAGCGCCTGTTCGGCAAGAGGCTGGGCCAGCGACGGCGGGATGCTCGCGGGCGCCTCCAGATAGGCCCCGTGTACCGCGTACCCCGTCAGCGCGCCGGACATCCAGGTTCGGGCGATAACGTCAACGATAGTGCCGCGGGCGGCGCTCGGCCGCTCGAGCAGGTCGGGTATCAGGCGGCCCTCGACCAACCGCCGGACGCGGGCCATCAATGCGGTCATGGCCACACCGAGCGGCCGGAACTCCTCGCGATTCACGCATTGCCACCTCCCCCGAGGACGCGGGCCAGATCGTCGGGCGTGACGGTGCGCTCGTTTTTCTCAATCCAGGCCGCCACCTCCTCGTCAGACCAGGTGGGCATGTACACACTGACCTCGTTGACTGCCACCGAGAGCGGGATGAGCCCCTCACGGTAGAGCGCCAGCACGTCGGCGATGCGCTGGGAGCGGTCGAACTCGCGGTTGACGATGACGCTGACCTGGGGCGGGTTTCTGATGCCGGCCAGGTCGGCGTAGTCGGCCGCCACGCCGGTCAGTAGGCGGCTGAGCAGGCGGGCGTAACTCGAGCATGCCTGCACGAACTTCAGGTTAGCCTCGCGTAACGCCTCGCCGCTCGGCGTCTGTCGGCCCAGGAATCCGCCTGGGAGTGACAGGTCCTCACGCAGACGCTCGAGCGTTCGGTCGTGGAGGCCCTCGAGCTGGCCCAGGTCGCCAGGACGCAGGTACTCGGCCCCGCCATTGTCCGAAAGTTGGAGCACCCGCGACGGGCCACGCTCTCCGGTGTTGATCTGCCCGCGGATGGCGAGCACCGGCCAGGCGGATTGCTCGGCCACGCGGTAGATGCGCATCTGCTGCGCAAACTCCGCTTTGAGCACCGGCAATGCCGCAGCTACCGGCCCCTGGGGCAGGCCGTCGTCGCCCAGGTGCAGCATCGCGTAGCGGGGCGGGGTGATATTGGGATACTCAACCGGCGGCGCCGCGAGACTGGTGGGCGAGCGTACCCCCAGCCACTCGCGGAGGGTGGCGTCTTCGAGGTCGTAGATGCGGACGTTCCAGCGATGGCGCTGGCGCACGTCCGCCGACTGCCAGGCCTGATAGATGGCGACAACGCGGTCAACGTCGTCAGGGTCGGTGAGCGGCTGCAGGTAGCCGGACAGGCGGCTGACCCGCGGCTGACCCGTGCGGGCGTCGACGTAGGCCCAGGCAGCGGCCATGCCGCCGACGAGCAGGTCGACGAGTAGCCGCTGGGTGAGCTGGCCGAGCTCGAGCGCTTCGAGCGCCGCGTCAATCTCGCCCCCTTCGCCACCCCAGTTGACCTCGCCGATGGTGCCCCAGACGATGCGGTCCAGGATGCGGGGGCCCAGGGTTTGCGACTGGCGCCAGATACGTTGCAACTCCATGCGCCCCTCGAGGGTCTGCGCCGGGGGCAATAGCTCGACGGGCGGATTGGTAAGCCGTCCCAGGGCCCAGTCGTAGGCCTCGGCGTGCTGGGCTGCTCGAGCCTCCACCGAGGCCAGCGCCGCCCGTACTACGTTGTCGGTTACGTCAACCATGTCTCACCACCCATAGGCTCGCCGTAGGTCCTCCGGCGATGCGGCCATGTCCAGCGCCCGCCAGGCGTAGGCGACGGCGTCCACCTGGTCATCGTGGGCGCCGAGCGGAAACGCAATCAGCTCATCTTCGTACTCTCGCGTCACCTGGGGCCCGTGATAGACGAGCCCCTGCTGGTAGCGCGTCTCGAGCGGCATGAACCGCGTGAGTTTGTCCCTGTCCGGTCGCACCCCGCGCACGTTGAGCGTAGTGGTGCGGGCCAGCTCCTGCACCACGGCTGCCTGGTACTGGGTCTGCTCAATAGCGATGACGCGCGGCTGCCAGCGCTCCGCCTGCTGGCGGATGAACTGCAAAACGCCCGCGAACCTGGTGCGCACCCGCTCGACGGCCAGCACCCAGACGCGGCCCTCTTCATCACGGGCTAGCACCGCCACCGCGGTGTAGTCCGCCCCTTGTCGCTCGCTGATAGCCAGGTCCACCCCCATGACGGGCTCGAGCCCGTCGGGTGGCGTGCCGTACCGTATCCACTCCCGCCGGATGCGACCGCCGGAAACGTCAACGAACTGCGCAAGATACTCCTGGGCGAACACCAACTCTGGTAGCTCGCGCCGCGCCGCCTCGATCTCCTCGGGGTCGATGTGCGGGTTTGCAGCGGTGGGCATCTGCCAACGCGCCCAGTTGTCCGCCTCCCCTGCGTGCTGATAAAGCTCGTAGTAATAATCTTGGCCACGTGGCGTGCTCAGAAACCAGGCCGAGCCGCTGTAGTCCGTCAGCGTCGGCCGAATGGCCGCCTGCCATTTGTCGGCCAGGTCACGCACCATCGCCGCTTCGTCGATGATGACGAGGCTATATTTCCGGCCGCGGGCCGGGTCGTGGCGGTCCAGGCTCCAGAACTCGATGGACCCGCCGCCGGCGAGCTCGAGTCTCCGCTGCTGCACATCCTGGCGGACAATCGCCAGCTCGTAGAGGCGGAGTGTCTCGCGCCAGGCCTCATCCAGCAGTTTGTAGGTCGGGGCAAACCAGGCCACCGGCCGGCCGGTGTTGAGGGCGTGTTTGAGCAGGCGGACGCCCAGAGTGGTTTTGCCCCACCGCCGACCCATCGCCAGTACATTGAAGCGCCGGCGCTCCCTGAGCACCTGGCGCTGAGCTGGGTGAGGCTTTGGGAGTTTGATTACGCTCTCACTCAGCGTTCACCTCCTCATCGGTTTCGTCGATGATGCGGATGGTGTGGTCATGACGCTCTGGGGCGTCAATGCCGTATAGCCGGTTCATCTGCTCGATGATTCGCAGGACGCGGTCCGTGCTGCCCATGTGACCGCGGACAGCGTGCGGCCAGTGCGCTCGCAGGAGCCTCGATAGGCGTTGCAGCTGGAGGCTCCTCATCCGCGCTGCGGTTTCAATGGCCTCGGCCTCGAGCTCGTCGAGGGTGTTTTTGAGGTATTTGTGCACGGTCGAGCGCCCTATGCCGTGGCCGTATTCGGCCTGGTAGCGCTCGTTGAGGGTGCGGTGGATTTCGGAGATTGACAGCCCGCTTTCCCGTAGCGCCAGGATGTCGCGGGTAATGCGCGCCCGACGGGCGCGCACCGGGGAGGTTTTGCTGCGCGATTTACTCGCCACCGTTGGCCTCCAGCCTCATCGAAACCCCGGCACTCTCCAACCTGCTGATAATCGCAGCCGCGTAGGCCGGATCGAGCTCGATCACATAGGCCCGACGGTCCATCTGCGCGGCAGCAACGGCCGTCGTGCCGGAGCCGGCAAACGGGTCTAGCACCAGGTCGCCGGGCCGGGTGGCGTGCTCGAGCGCCCGCGCAACCAGCTCAACCGGTTTAGTGCTCGGGTGTAGCGGTGAGGCCATCGGGCGGTCCACCTGCCACACCGTCGTCTGTGTCCGGCCGGTGTAATCGGCGTGTTTCCCGCCAGGTTTCCAACCATAGAAAATCTGCTCATGACCCCAGTGGTAGGTAACGCCCAGCGGCGCAAACGTGGAGTTGTTTTTAGCCCAGATGAGCGTTTGCCGCCAAATGCCGAGCTCCGCCAGCACGCCGCCGAACAGGCACTGTAGCGGCCCCGGCGGGGCCGCTACGTACCAGGCACCCCCAGGACGCTGGCGCTCGAGCGCCAGCGTGAACGCGCCACGAAGCATCTCGCGCAGCTCGCCATCATCGAGGTCATCGTTTTTGAGGCCAACCGTGTCGCGTCGAGCGGGCTCGACGCGCTGCAAAAACCTGTTTTTCGCCCCCAGGTCAACGCCATACGGAGGGTCGGTCCACACTGCCTCGACCGCGCCGTTGAGGTTGGCATAACTCCGCTCGTCTGTGGCGTCGCCGATAACGAGGGTGACGTTGTCACCGGCCCAGACCTGGCCCACAGCGGTGCCGAGCTCGCGCTGGAGCTCATCGACCGGACGATCGACCTCCGCCTCTGCAACGTCCGCGGCGGATATGGCGCCCCCTCCACCGGCTAGGTCCACGTCAGCCAGATCAGCTAACATCTCGCCCAGCGCCGGCGGCACGTCATCCACGTCGGCGAGCAGGTCCATCAGCTGGTCAGTGTCAGTTTCTGCCAGCGCCGATAGCGGGTCGAGGGTCGCCAGCGCCAGCCGCTCCTCCTCCTCGTCCAGGTCTACGTACAGCACCGGCACGCGCTCGCCCCGGCGCCGGGCTAGTTCGACGCGGAGGTGTCCGTCTATGAGGCGGCCCGTCCGGCGATTGACGACAACGCGCTGAATCCAACCGAGGCGCCCAAGGGCCTCCTCGAGCGCCTGCCCCTGGGGCTCGGGGTGCCGGCGCCAGTTGAGCGGATTGTCTGTTAGTTCGCGAGGGTCTGCCTCGCCCTCGCCCACAATGCGGCTCTGCCACGTCGCCCCCACCAGCACCTCCTATGCGTCCAACAGAAGGGGCCCCATCTGGGGCCCCTTCGTCATTAGCTCCGCAACTCTATCATATCACAGGTCAACTCCTGGGGACAGCAGCAGCGCGGCCAGAACGGACACCGCCCGATAGAGCGGGCCGTCATCATACCAATGGCTGTTGCGGCGGATGTAGACGCGCCCATTACGGCGCTGCGCCGACCATAGGGCGCCGCCGTTGCTGCGCTGCAGCCAGGACCTGAGCGCGCTCCGCTCTATATCACTGAGGGCTGATAGCGCCTGCTGGTACTCATGCCAGCCGACCCGGTAACGCTCCTCGGGCCAGCCAGCCTCCGGCAACGCAGGCACTATGACGGTGATGGCCCGCGGACCGGCGTCTCGACCGTGCAGGGGAGGGCGGCCACCCTCCCCGTGCCTGATGACGTTCTCGGGCGTGTTCGGCAGCCGCTCCCACCGCGACCCAACCAGCGCCTCGGCGAGGGCGTTGGCCCGCCAGCGCCAACGGGGCGATACACGCCTGGCAGCAACCGCCACTACCGCCTCCCCAGCGGCTGGGCCGCCCAGTGCAGCACGCCCTCGTGCAGGCGGTACCAGATGAGCGCGTCGTTGGCGCGGACCTGACCGTCCAACAAACCGACCTCTGCCACGTATGGCATGCCGCGCTGGGTGAGGCCGCGGTATAGCGTACGCCTCACGTCGCGGCCGTCACGGTGCAGGCGGGTTATCGCGAAACCCACCGCCGGCTCCCAGCGTTGTTCGTTCGTCGGGTACCAGTCGTCGTCAAACATCTTCGCCCTCCAGTTGCTCGAGCTCTTCCGCGAGCGCAGCGAGACGACGTATAAACCGGCGCATTATGTTGTCGACCTCACGATCTGCCAACAGCCCGGCAATGCGCATGCGATTAATGCAATCGAGGTGCTGCTGCATGCGACCCAGCATTTCGTGATCACCTATCCGCAGCCCCTGCTGCTCGAGCTGCTCCCCAATTGTCGGCACAAACGCACCGACTGCGATTTTGATTTTTGGTTCTCTACTCATTCCGTCTTCTCCCCTCCAACCGCCTCCGCTCCAGCTCGGCGTTAACAACGCGGAACTCGGCCTCGGCCAGAGCCCGCCGGACAACGGCCCGGTGGTAAGCAACGCTGCTCTCGCGGCTTATACCGCCCCAGGAGGTGCGGCTGATTTCGGCAACCGCCTCCTGGAAATCGGCCTTGATGCGCCTGAGCTCCCGCTCCAACACATCGGTCGGGGCGTTGGAGACCGCTTGCTCGAAGCTGCTACTCATAGCGGGCCACCTCCAGGGCACGCAACGTTACGTCAAACCCGACTTTCTCCATCTGGCGCCCCAGCTCGCGGAGGGCGGCCGGGTTGCCAGCATACGAGCTGAGGTGGTTGTAACAATCATACGCCCACAGCTCCGCAACGCGGCCGGCCCGAGCGTCGGCCAGAACGGCCTCGAGGTCCACCTGGCCGAGGTGACGCACGAACTCGGCCAGGTCGGCATAGTCGCCCGCGCGGACCAGCTCGGCCGCCTCGAGTTCGCTCAGAACCAGCTCAGCGTCCTGGACGCTGCCGTTCAGTTTTTTCCGGATGTAGTCTATGCGCTCTTTTCTGCTCATCTGCCAACCTCCTCCAAAAACACCTCAACATCCTCTACCGACCGGGCCACGAGAACCGGCACCCCGCAGCGATGGGCCACATCGTGCTCCCATTTTTGCCTCTCCGTCAGCCTCCCCCTGGGCCGCTTGACCTCGATGAGGACCCCGCGGCCGTTACGGAGTGCCACCAGGTCGGGCGTGCCGGGCCTCATACGCCCCTGCCGGTGGCGCTGGCGGCTGGCACGTGCGGCCTCGCCCGCGTCGGTGACGATGACGTACCAGCCGAGGGCCTGCAGGTAGTTGACAATGGCCTGCTGGAGCTGGGCCTCGGTGGCAAACTGTTCGGCTCTCATGCTATCCCCCTCACATCCATCCACGCCCTCACGAGCTCTGCTGCGACCTGCGGGACGATGGCGTTGCCGTAGGCGCGCAGTCGTCCCACTCGGGCGGGTACCCCATGAGCCAGCGGGAATGTGCCGGGCTCAACGGGCCGCCAGAAACCGTCCCTGCATAGGAGCCAGTCAGGAGTTTCCCATCCGCCGTGATGCGCGCTGGTCCCATCTCCGGTATGCTGCGCGCTAGCTGGTCCATTCCCATCTCGTTTTTCCTGTCCCCTCCGCGACTGCGGAAATTGTCTGTCGTTGGCGTCGGCCACGATGCCAGCCTCGCCGCTCCAGGAAGTGCCAGGCCGCCCTTGCTGTAGCTGCTCCGCGATTTGTAATCCGTCGCCGTCGGTGTCGGCCAGGAGGTCGGCAACGAACCAGAGGCGCTGGCGAACGTGGGGCGCGCCGACGCTACAAGCTGGGAGTACCACCGCCCCCGTGGCGTAACCTTCCAGCTCCAACGCGTCGAACAAATCGTCCAACCAGTTGTGTAGGGTAGCCGCGTTTGCAACCTGCTCACCAAAGACGACAGGAGGGCGGAGCTTTTGGATGAGCCCCAACCAAACAGGGGCGAGGTGTCGCCCATCGTCAACCCCCTTCATTTTTCCTGCAGTGCTGAACGGTTGGCAGGGCGGTGAGCCGGTGAGGACCGGCCACTCATCGCGCCAGCCGGCGAGCCGCAGAGCGTAGGGCCATCCACCGATGCCCGCAAAAAAGTGCCACTGGGTGTATCCGCGCAGCTCATCAGGGTCAACTTCCCGTATGTCGCGCTCATCCACGTCGCCGGGTGGTAGGTGCCCGGCCGCGATGAGGTTCCGTAGCCATTGGGCCGCGAACGGGTCCCACTCGTTGTAATAGGCCCGTCCACGCCCCGCCGCATCCACGTCCTACGCACCCCCTCCGCGGGCCGTCGGGCCCGCCACCATCGCACGGGCCACATCAGAGGCCTTTTTGTAGACGTCACTCCGCGTCCCGTGACGCTCAGCCAGGACGCGCAGGGCGTCGTCAATCGTCTCACGGCTGGCGCCGGCGATAGCGCGGCGGATACCATTGGCAGCCTCACGGACCCGCGCCACCTCCTGCGGGTCGTTGCCCGGCTGGCGGAGCCAAACCACCATCCAGCCGAGCTGGCGCAACGCCTGGGGATAACAGCAGGCGTCGGGTGGGACGCGGTGGCCGCCCTCGAGTTCGCGCGTCGCCCCGCAGTAGGGACAGGCCAGGTCCCACGTCTGGAGCACGTCACCGGCACGTTTGGCAGGCTCAGGCATCGTTCGCCTCCTCCAGTGGCCCGAGCAGCGCGTCCAAATCCAGCTCTTCGAGCGCCTGCTGCGGTGTCGCCCCTCTCCGCGGCGGGTTTACGCCGCGCAGGGCGTGGGCCAGAAATGCCCGCGGGTCACGTGCACCGGTTGCCCGCGGGACGGCCTCGGCGAGTACGCCGGCAAAAACGTCGGGGCCGAGGCGTTTGAGGTGCGGATGCACCTGGGCCTCGAGCCAGAGCTGCCAGCGGCGTTTGTCGAGGCCGGCCATAGTTAGTTCGCGCATGAGCTCGGCGAGGCGGCGGCCGGCGGCGCCGAGTGGTTGCATCACCTGGCGCTCGATGTCGCGGAGACGCTCGCGGGTCTCGACGCGGCGTTGCCGTTCGAGGTGTTTTGAGAGTTCTGCTCCCGCCGCCTCAGTTTCCGGCGGCGCCTGTGTAGCTATAGACCCCTGATGTACAGTACGTAGAGTAGTATCTAACGGTTCTACTAACGGTTCTGGTCCGGACATGGGTGTCCGGGGCCCCCGGACATGGGTGTCCGGTTGAGCGTGGTTGACTAAGGTTTGCAACCGGTCATGGGTGTCCGGTTGCTTCATTGGTATGTTGATGTGGAGTTGGTAGGCGTTTGACGTGCGTGAGCCGTTGGCGCGGCGACGCTCATGAGCTGTTATCAGGCCGGCCGCCTCGAGCTCCTCGAGCGCCCGCCTAACCTGCCGCTCCGAGCGCATGACGAGCGCAGCTATATTTTTTTGCCCAGGCCATGCGATATTGTCGCCATTGGCATAGTTTGCCAGCACGATGAGCACATGGGCCGCCGTTGGCGATGGCACCAGCCCCGCCTCCGCCGCGCGCAAGGCCCAGGTGATAGCCTCAACGCTCATTGGTGACCTCCGGTTTGTTTTGTGGTATCATGCACGTGGTCTCCCTTCTCCCCGGCCTACCCGCCGGGGTTTTTCCTGCAATGTGGTATACTGCACGTGCCGAACCTCCTTTCCGCCCCCGCCCAACGGGGGCGCTTTTTGATTATACCTCCTCCAGCCCCAGGGCGGGCTGAACCTCACGCACGCCCCCGGCCTCCCAGGCCTGCCGGAGGCCAGCCCGACGCCGCTCCAGTCGGGCAATTCGGCTCAGCAACTCGCGGTCCTCTCGCGCGACCTCAGCCGCACTCTGGGCCAGGCGGTAGACCTGGCCCGTGCCGATGGGGTTGTCGACCGTGACAATGGCCGCCATACCACGCTCGACAAGGGCGGCCATGACAGCCCTCCCCTTTCGGTCCGAGCTAAAATGCGCCGCGAGCTCCGAGCGGGGGAGCCCGTAGGCCCCCCTGCGCTCGAGCTCGTTGAGGGCGTGGCGGAGCTCGATGTCGGTGATTTGCCAGGTTTTCATGTCATACCTCAGTCACACCCTCCCCGGCCGCCTCTTTGTAAAGGTCGGCCAGGTCACGTGCAAATGTAACCTGCGGCTCCTCGCGGAACTGCACGAAAACCGGCTTCTGTGCGCGCATGATTTTTTCGGCCCGACGCCGCCGAATCGAAAGATAGTCGCTCGGGTCATAACCCAACGCCCGCGCGAGGCCGAGCAGCCAGATGATTGCGTCAGCATCGTCATACTCGAGCACGGTTTCTGTCTGGATGCTGATACCAGGTGCCGGCTCTGTGTCGCCGGTGGCCTCGTAGAGCGCGAGGGCCTCGCGGGAGGCCTCCTGGCGCAGCGTCGTGACTGCATCGTCCAGGCGCCCGAACTCGGTGATGCAGGCGCGGTTTTCCCTGTGCCAGCGCTTCAATGCCTCGCTGCGTGCGGCAGCAATGGCGGCACCGACCTTAGCCCGTTTTCGTTCTATGGCGGCGAGTTCAGCCAGTATATCTCTGAGGGCCTCGCTCATTTATCCCCCTCCTCAACCTCGCCCAGCGCGGCCCAGGCTGCGTAGTCCTGGCGCGCCTCGTTGGCGGTGCGCGGCGGCAGCTCGCCAGCCTCGAGGACGGCGGCCAGATAACCGCCGCGGTTCTCAACCGGCACGCCCGCCTCGGCCAGGGCCGCGTCGATTTCTTCGACGGCCTCCATGACGCGGGCGCCTTCCGCGGCTGTGAGGTCGTTGACCTGGCCGTACTCGCGGCCGATGATGGCCGCGATGAGGCGCCGGCCGAGGGTTTTGTCGGTGATGCCTAGCGCTTTGAGCATGGCGCCAATCTCCCGGGCCTGCTCGCCGGTGATTTTGCGGGCGCTCGCTGGCTGAGCGGGCGAGCTAGCCGCCTCCGGCGCCGGGGCGGTATCTGGGGCCGGCGCCTGGGCCGGAGCGGGCGCAGATGGGCTCTCTGCCGGCGAGGCGGTCTCTGCCTTGACCAGCTCAGCCTCGACGCGGACCGGCTCGGTCGGCGTCACGTCAAAGTCGGCCACCTCCTCAGGCGTATAAACACCCGTGACGACAGCCGGATATGCAATGCGGACACCCTCGCTGATGACCCTGGCAGTGAGCATCTGTCGCGGATATTGTTTCCAGTTCTGCTTGTTGGCCAATCCGGCTTTTTTGGCCTGGTCGAGCGTCCACCGCACCCGTACCGGGTCCATCAGAGCGGGGTGATAGAACTCCGCCTCGACGGCGGTATCGCCACGCTCGATCCAGCGAACCTTACCTCCTGCTTGTTGGAAGCGGGCCAGCATGGCATCAGAACGCAACGCCGGGCGGCCTTGGATGATGTTGTACTCAGCCAGGGCCCGCATCGGGTGGAGGCCCTCTGCGTCGGCCTGGAGCATGAGTACAATGGCCTGTTCAGGCGATTTAAACGCTGTTAAGCCAGATTTGACTACATCCTGCGCGACTCGTGCAAGATCGTTGTACGTTTTAAGCTCGATTTCTCCCACGTCTACCTCCTCGTGCTATACTGCATATGCTATACCTCCTCCGGGCGGCCTAATGGCCGCCCTTGCCGTTGGCCGCCGCGACGTCGCTGGCCAGCTCGGCCAACACGTCGCGGTAGTCGCGGCGTAGCGTCGCCGCTAGGGCAGCGGCCAGCCTGGCGGCTATGTTGAGACCCGGGACGGCCCCGCCGCCTTCGTAATGCTGGTAGGTCCTCAAATGGACCCCGGCGGCGTTGGCGAGCTGGCCCTGGGTCAGGCCGGCATTGCGCCGCATTTGGTACAGTGCTTTGCTCATATATCACCTCCTCATATGCAGCATACAGCATATTGGAGCGCGGTGCAACCGCCGCGCGATATATGGGGGTTGACACGCGGGGCGATATGGTATATAGTGCGTATCGAGGAGGTAGGAAATGATGATGAACGAAACCACCAAACACACGGCCAACGACACCTGGACCCCCAACGTCGCCTACCAGATGTTCGAGACGGGCACGGTGCCCACCGACAACCTGCGCGACATGTTCGAGACCGACGGTTATCCGGGGCCTGAGGCTCTGTACGCCTGGCTCCGCGACGTGACTGCCGAGCTCGGTATCCAGGAGCATCGCCTCACCGGCTCGCGGCCATACGCCGTCTCTGGCAACTACTGGCGCGCCGAGCTCGACAACGACGGCACCATCATTCGGTTGCGGGTTAGCAACCGTGCCGGCCAGTCGCTCATCTGGAATCGCGGCCGCGGCTGGGAGATCGAGGCCCAGTAGCATGCAGCCCCAGGTCCTCTACCTCGTGCCGGAGCCGCCGACGGCGGCTCCGGACCCCGACACCATCATCAACGCCATCCCCAGCCTCGCCCATGCTGAGGGCGAGGGCTGGCACGTCCTCATTGGTGGAAACCCGGGCTACCCCGAGCCCATCAGGCTGGTGCTCCTGCTGCCGCCTGGGTGGCAGTATGCCCGCAAAAACGAGCGGGATGCGGTCAGCATGCGCGAGCTCGGCGTGGCAGTGCTGGCCGACCCGGCCCACTGGCCGGACCCGTTTGACCCGCTGGGACTGGACACCCTATCACGCTGCGACGGGGTTATCGTATACACCCCAGATGGCAGCATATGGACACCGCCGGCCACGGCGCCGGTGGTGAGGATTACGCGCTCGATAGTCGAGCGCGTCAGCGAAAAACCTACCGGCGACTGCGAGGTGGGCCGGTGACTATCCTCGCGATTCTGGTCGCCATCCCCGCCTGGGCGCTCACGGTAGCCGTGGCCTGGTTGGCCGTGTTGCCGTCCAGCAGGCGGGGTTGGGCCGTTGTGGCAGCGGTCTTCGTGGCCGCCGGCCTCGCGGCCGCGGTCGTTATCTGGCTGGCGGTCATGTACGACCTGACGGTCGCGCAGATGGCCGCCAGCCTGGGAGGAGGCAGGTAATGGGAGAGAGGCATAGGTATACCATCCGCGTTATAGAGCCAGACGGCCGGCGCACCACGCGCTGGCACGTCAGGACCAGCCGCCAGATGGCCGAGAGGTTGCTGGTGGCGCTGACCGCCCGCCGTGTTGGGCGGGCAGGAGTGATCGAGGGGAGGTAGAAGGATGTATATAAACAATCTACTTGGAAACGCGCTGGTTATAGCTGCGGCCTTGGGCCACACGTGGCCCGATAGCAAACGGATTCGAGACCTCGAGGACGCGCCGGACGAGGCACGTGACGTCGCGGCGCTCATCCGGGCCGCGGCTGAGGACATGGACGAGGAGGGCTGGCCGAGCCCCACGTTCTATAGCCGCTCCTTGGACGTGCTTTGGCACGTCACCGGCGGAGCCTCCCTAATCCTCGCATGGAGTGAGGAGGCCAGGTTTGCCGCCCACATGGGGCCTGGCGGCCGCATTCGCTGGGCGGCATGGAGCTCGCAGGCCTGCTGCGAGAAGAGCGCGTGGGCATACCCAGGGTACGACCCGCGCACAATTGGTCTGCGCAACTATTTTGTGGCGCGCCTCCGTGATGCGCGCGAGAACAGGACGCGCGTAACTGGCGAGCTATTAGACACGCTCGACCGGCACATTGCCGGTCGCGGTAACGTGCCTCGCTGGTTAGACCCAGTGTTCGCCGATGCGGCCGCCACGACCCTGGGCGTTAACGGCCCAGCCGAGGTTTTTGGTGAGACCACCATGCCGACCCATCTCACTGGCATGTGGTTTCACCGCGAGGTGGCCGCCCTCTGGGCGGCGGGAGCCAGCCTCGACTGGCTGGCGCACAGGCTCCTGTCCTACAACAGGATGGACAAGGAGCTTGCGAGCCTCTTCATGCCCACTGACGAGGCCGATGAGGCCACGCAGCGGGCCCTGGCGCGCGTGAGCGCGCTCGAGCGGCTCGCGCATGAGGAAACGCGCCGGCAGGCGCTGGCGTTTAACCTCATTGAGGAGGATGAGGAGGAGGAATGAAAAACATTTTCGCCGCCACAATCCTGACCGCAGCCCTGCTGGCTAGCTGCGGTCAGCAGGCACCCCAGCTCGAGCGGGGACAGGAGATGCAAGCCGGTGATGTCTACTGGGTTTGTGACACCACCGGTGAAAACTGCGAGTGCCGCGCCATCGGCGCGGCGACGTGCCCGGAGGAGGCCGCCGATGCTCGCCATTAGCGATTGCGACGGGGCGGTTCACATCATCGCCCCAGGCACTACATTCAAGGTCGTCGGGGCGGCCGACCGGGCCACGGTCATCATGCTGCTGCCAGTCATCGACCCCGACACCGGCCGGCGGGTCCGTGTGGACCTGACCGGCCGATTGGACATCCGTGTCGCCCAGGCGGCGCTCAACGACATCTGGCAGTTGCTGGCTGAGAGCACCGAGTGCGGCGGTGGCTACATCGACATGAGGGCCGTCATCGCCAGCATCCCGGAGGAGGAGAGCTAATGAAAAACGCAGAAATTGTCGCGAGGGCAAAGGCGGAAATACGGGCACTGGCAAGAGCTGGGGTGTCAACGAGATCAATCCTCAGCCCCGCTTCCACGTACCTGACCGAAATAGTCCGGGAGGGGCTGATGACCATCTTGTTCACCGAACAGGACCGGGTCGCAATCCCCATAGACGGCACCCTTCGCAAAATCGTGGACCTCTACTCCATCCAAAGCGTCGTGGAAGAGGTAAAGCGCCAGTTTCGCATACCGGAGTGGATCGAGGTCGAGCGCGGCGGAACCGATGCAATCATGCTCGAGCTGGCGTATCAGAGGTTGAAAGAGGAGGCCCCCAATGACCAGTAAAACCATCATCAGGGGCCAACTGCCCTGGCCCCTGACCGGCATCAGCACCGGGCGGGCGCTGACCGCCCCGCCGCCGCGCGTCTGGCGGTTGCATATCACGCCCGGCGAGAGCCCGGAAATTATCAGGGCCCGGGATATCTACGAGTTGAGCCTCGTGGTCCGCGCGAGCCTCGAGCGCCACGGCGCCGACATCCCCGGCTGGGTCCACGGCACCCCCTGGCTCCGCTGGATGCAGCGGGCCATGTGGGGCGACGGCCCGGCCATGCTCGAGCCGTGGCGCCTGGTTGAGGTCTGCCGGGCCTGCGCGGGCGTCGGCACCGACACCGAAGGCGCCACGTGCCAGCATTGCAGGGGCACCGGGAGACCACGATGATAGCGTTCGTCCTAGGGTGGCTAATTGGGTTCTTCCTGGCTGCGCTGTTATGCGCTGCCGGCCGGGGAGAGTAGGCAAAAAGAAAAGCCGGGGGCATTGCCCCCGGCTGCGTCATACCCCGGCCGGTTAATACAAGGAGGTAGGCCCGGCCGGGTTGCCTTCTATTTTAACTGCCGTGTCGGAACAATGCGAACCCGGCGGCGATGATACCGCCGGCAATAGCGAACAGCAGCCACGTCACAACGGCCATCTGGCCGCTCAACCGGTCCACCTGGCTGCGGACGTGGTTCAGGTCCCTAGGCATATTTTCGAGTGCCTCGAGCCGGCGCGATTGTTCGGCGGTCAACGTTTCAATCACGGTCACACGGCGGTCCAGCTCGTCAACGCGGCTATGCACCCTCAACAGCGACTCGTCACCCATCACCAGCTCCATCCCCCCAGCACCGCCACGCCGACGGCGCCGGGTATTGCTCGCACCTGTACCTGGGCCCACCAGCCATTACCAACCCAGCCGAGGCCGGTGTACGGGCTCCAGTACCATCCTGCCGGCCCATATTCGAGCTCGGCGCCAGCCACCTGCTCGAGCGGGCCCCAGGTCGCCAGCACCTCCTCGGCCCAGACGCGGACCACGAACCGCTGGCCGACCTCGACCCGCCAGCCCGCCCGACCGCCGGCCAGGGCGAGGCCGGCGGTGAAGGCGAGCACTAGCACTAGGCGCCGCACGCTACCTCCGATGCGTCGGGTCCGTAACGGCGGCCGTGCTGTTCGCCGCTTTCGTAGCTGTGGCTTGGGCGTCGCGAATAAATATCACCGCCAGGCCCGCCAGCACCGCCCAGACGAGCGTGGGCAGGTCAATGGCGCCGGCCATATACTGCTGGACGGCCGCGATGACGGCGCTCACGCCGGCCCAGAACGTTTTGGACCGGATGAGCTCCGGCCAGTTGCGGATGCCAATGGCAGCCGCCGCGATGATGGCCGGCACGATAGTGAGCGCGTACTGGAGTACATCCCCCCAGCCGCGAGGCTCGATTTCGCCCGCCGCCCAGGCCAGCCCGCCTACCAACAGAACAAACCAAAACATGTAC
>Ga0256914_1001672_pt1 | contig 19514 bp, 15 predicted proteins | sample HulkmetaG_FD_191571 | JGI IMG/M metagenome (GOLD analysis project Ga0256914, IMG submission 191571) | Hydrothermal chimney microbial communities from Main Endeavour vent field at the Juan de Fuca Ridge, Pacific Ocean - Hulk | ecosystem: Environmental > Aquatic > Marine > Hydrothermal vents ... | reverse complement strand
GCCGCTTACAGCAAGCCTTACCACCTTTTTTGCGCCTTTTCCCTTTGCTAATTTCTCAGCTTCATCTATATTTTCAATCCTGCCCGAAATTACTATCTGCCCCGGTGAATTGAAATTAGCAAGTTCCACACCTGTTTGTTGAGCAACTTCTTTTAAGACGCTCTCTTCTAACCCGATTACAGCGCTCATTGCACCGGGAATTTTTTCAGATGCCTCCTGCATGAGCCTTCCCCTTTTTTCCACCAATTGCAAGGCATCCTCGAACCTAATAGAACCGGCCGCAACAAGGGCGGAAAACTCGCCCAAACTCAAACCAGCGTTTATGCTAATTTTCATGCCCGATTCCTTTATAGCATTAAAACAGGCCATAGCCACAGTCAAAAGCGCTACCTGTGATCTATCTGTGCGATCCAATTCCTCTTTAGGGCCATTAAAACACAAATCCGCAATATCATATCCCAAAATATCACTCGCCTTTTCAAAAACGTCTCTTGACGTCGGGGATGCATCGTAAAAATCCTTTCCCATGCCAACGGCCTGAGCCCCTTGCCCGGGAAATAAACACGCTATATCACTCATCCGTACCTCCTTTTCCATCAGATGAAATCCTCTCTATTATTCGTTCATTAATATTACCTTTTAGTTCTTTGACAGCAACCGCAATTGCGCTCTTAATGGCCTTTGGATTGGACCTGCCGTGGCCAATAACACAGATCCCGTTTATGCCCAACAACAGCGCCCCGCCATATTCTTCATAATCAATCCTCTTCTTTAATCTGGCAAATGCGGGCAACATAAAAAACAATCCTATCTTTGCCAAGAGAGATCGTTTTACCTCTTGTTTAAACATCTTTGCAACTACTTCAGCAACACTCTCAGATATCTTCAAAGCAATATTGCCGACAAAACCATCTGCAATAATAATATCGCAATCTCCCCCATAGAGGTGCTTTCCCTCGACATTGCCCACAAAATTCAGAGAAGAGTTTTTGAGCATTTCTATCGCCTTTTTATGAAACTCCAACCCCTTTGATTCCTCTTCCCCTATGTTTAACAGGCCTATTTTAGGATTACTACTTTCCGGCCACATAATCTTATAATATGCCTCTGCCATAACAGCGTATTGAAACAAATGACTTGGTTTTGTCTCGATATTAGCTCCAACGTCTATCATTACGGTAGGGCCTTTCAAAGTCGGCACGACTATAGCTAGCCCGGGCCTTTCTATGCCGGGCAAAAGCCTTGCCTTTAAAGTCGCGGCAGAGACTACCGCACCTGTATTTCCCGCGCTCACAAAAGCATCTATCTTTTTCTCCTTCAAAAGCTGCGCTCCAACCACTATAGAAGATTTTTTCTTGCGCCTTACGCTCATTGCAGGCGGCTCATGCATTTCTATAACTTCAGGCGCGTCAAATACCTCTACGTTGGGGTATTTTCCCTTTATAAGCGCCCTTATATGCCCTTCTCTGCCTATAAGGACTATTTTCACATTGGGATTTTCCTTCGCAAACAGAAGAGCGCCCTTAACAGGATTTTCAGGCGCGTAATCCCCTCCAAATGCATCAACACCAATAGATATACCCTGCATTTTTATCCCTGCCTTTTATTAATATCGTAATATAATAAAATAGCCTCTGCTATCTCTTTCATGGGACGGCAAGAGTCCATACTTTTCCTGTGAATCCACTTATATGCCTGATCCTCAGTAAAACCGTTCTCTTTCATCAAAATACCTTTAGCCCTTTCCACAATCTTCCGCGTCTCAACCTCCTTACGGCTCTTTTCGGCATCTGTTGCAAGACGCGCGTTATCTATGGCTATGGATGCCAAAGAAGCAATAACAGTCAGCAAAGATATCTCATCTTTGGTAAAATCCCGTACGTCTGAACGATACGTATTAATCACACCTATCGGCTCATCCCTAAGGAGCATGGGTATAGATGCCATTGATTTCAGGCCTTCTTTCTCAGCAACCTCCCTAAATTGATACGCAGGTTCCTTGGTCACGTCAGCAACCACGATTACTTCTCTTTCCTGTAGGGCATTTCCGCTAATCCCATCGCCGATTTTTATAGCGCCCTTTTTCTTATACTGATCACTCAGGCTCTGAGTTGCTGCTATCTCCAATACACCTTTATTTTTATTATAAAGCATTATAGAACATATCGGAGAACCTATAACTTGTGCCACGATCTCCACTATCCTATGCAATATATCGTCTAAATCTTTTGACGTAATGAGGAGATAGGTTATCTTAAATATAGTTTCAAGATGTGTTGCCTTGTTTTGAATTGCATCATAAAGCCTTGCATGTTTTATTGCCCCGCTTAAAAGGTTTGCAATCATAGACAACATAGAAACAGTCGCTTTCGTATAACGCTTTTTATTCTTGTGCTGCAAATTAATAACTCCAACCAGATCATTTTTATTAGAAACGATTGGAACAGCTACAAAACACTCATATTTATCTTCCGGAAGAGAATTAAACGTCTTAAAACGATTATCTTCGAACGCCTTTTGCGGTATAACAACAATCTGCCGATTTTGAGCAACCCATCCCGTAATACCCTCTCCCATGTTCAGTTTTATCTTTTTAATCATTCTCGGATGAGGCTTGGCGCTTGCCATAAGCACAAGCTGCGGCAAAACAGGGTCCTTTAGATACAAAAAACAGGAATCTGCTTTTGTAATCTCTATCATAAGAGAGACGATATTATGCAGGAGCATATTTAAATCCAGATCGGAATTCACTATTTCTATAACATTGCGCAGTATTTTAAGTTCCTTACTCGTGGATATATTCTTTTTTGCAACGCGTCGTGTTGTCTTCTTTTTTTTGATCTGTTCCATATTACGTCATCTTCTTTGCAGGAGGAATATCCTTCAAAACCCCTTTTTCTATCTCACTTATCATAGCTACACGGATATCATGCCTTCCGTGTTCTTCTGCTGTCTCTAGAAAACACTTTGTCATCTGACATGCAAGTTCTTTGTCAACAAACATAGCGCCCATTGCCAATACATTGCTATGATTGTGCTCTCTTGTTAAACGCGCAGAATCCAGATTATGACACAAACCGCATCTGATACCTTGAACCTTATTTGCCGCAATAGCAGAACCTATACCTGTCTTGCATATCAGAACGCCAAAATCGGCTTCTTTACTCTTCACCTTCAATGCCACACTATAAGCAAATACAGGATAGTGGCAGGATTCCATGCTAAAGGTTCCACAATCAATTACCCCGAATCCATTCTCTATAAGAAAATCCTTAATCTGCTCTTTACGCTCAAACCCGGCATGATCACTACCAATGGCTATATTCATAACATCTCCCATATCTTTAAAACCGCTGTTTTTATTGCCTTAAACGTCTCTTCATATACCTCCCAATTGCCTCCTATTGGATCTTTTATTTCAACGTTTGAGCTACCATCTAAAAACTCGCCCAACATATATATACGGGAGGAAAGAAAAGGCATATATCTAAGTATAACATCCTCATGATATTTTTCCATCACAAATATCAGATCGGCCGACATCAAAAGCCTTTCGTTGATAGCGTGTCTAACGTGCCTGCTGGCATCCATTCCTTCCTTCGATAGCAATTGAACAACAATATTAGTTGCGCCGCCTATCCCGTCTACGACCATCACACCGCATGAGGCAGATTCCACTAATTTCGCGCCTTCACTCTGGGCGATGAGTTTCTTTAAATAGTATTCCGCCATTACCGACCTGCAAGAATTTCCAGTACATACAAACAACACGCGTTTTGTCTTCTCTATAATCCTCATCTCATCTTCGCTGATGGACCCTTTTCGCAAGACATTCCATTCACTATTCGAAACATCGATAACCGTAGATGGCACACCGTCAGACGCGCCGGCATTAACCATAAGGGGCAATACCCCACCGAAATATTCCATCGCCTTTTCTATATTTGTTGCGGGTTCTGCCCCGGAAGGGTTGCAAGACGTTACATACAATGGTTTCCCCGTGTACAATAAAACCTCTTGCATAAAACGATGCGCAGGGATTCTAATACCGACTTTTTTCCCCTCGCCTTTATCAAAAATAATAGTCAAAGGCCCGGGCCAAAAACGATCTAATAACCTGTAAACATTAGGATTGATTTTATCTTTGGCAACGACATCATAGAGCTTCTTCTTAGGATATAACTGTATAGGGAAAGGCTTGTTATAAGGACGTTGTTTCAGATCTATTAATCTTTTAAGGGCATTTTCGTTATCATTGACAACAGCTAATCCATAAACCGTTTCTGTTGGCAGAACCACAACCTCGCCATGCAAAAGCATATCAGCAATACGCCTAACAGCCTCTTTATCTATGGCATCAAGATCTACGTTCAAAATATCTGTCATAATAAACCGACAACTAATTCAAAGACCGATTGTCAGATAAAACCTTTTCCTCCGCCTCTTTCCTATACTGGATAATGGCCTTTTTTATTTCTTCATTCTTCAATGCAAGGATATGGGCACAGAATAAAGCGGCATTTATCATTCCACTGTTTCCAATTCCCATAGTCCCAACAGGAATACCTGCAGGCATCTGAACAATCGAAAGCAGAGAATCCAAACCTCCCATCACCCTCGTCTCCACAGGAACACCTATTACGGGTATAACAGTATGGGCGGCAATTACACCCGGCAATGCAGCGGCCTTCCCTGCAACAGCAATAATAACATCCACATCCGTTAAAGACTCTACATATTCTACCAATTGTTTTGGGGTTCTGTGCGCAGAGAACACATTTACCGAGTATTTCACACCAAGCTTATCTAAAACAGCCAGACCCTTTTCCACCACAGGATAATCCGATTTACTTCCCATAATCACAGAGACCATACTATTCTCCTTTTGATATAGATTGAAGACGCTGAATACCCTTATCCGCTATATCCTTGCGGTAAAACATACCTTCAAAGGATATCAAAGATATCGCCTTATATGCAAGCTCTTTTGCCTCTAAAAGGCTATTACCCAATGCAGAGACATTCAATACCCTGCCTCCGTTCGTGATAATCTTTCCCTGATCCAATGCGGTTCCTGCATGAAAAATAAGCACATCATCCATAGATTGCGCCTGCTCAATGCCGGAAATAGGCAATCCCTTTTCGTATTTTCCAGGATACCCGCCACTTGCAAGCACAACAGAAACACATTGTCTTTTATCCCAATTTATAGACTGGCTATTAATGCCTCCCTTGGCAGAAGATTCCAGAAGGCCGTAAAAATCACCTATAAAACGAGGCAAAATAGCCTGAGTTTCCGGATCGCCAAACCTCACATTAAATTCCAAGACTTTAGGCCCATCGCTTGTTATCATAATACCAGCGTATATAACACCCTTATAAACAATACCCTCTTTTTTGAGTTGGTCTAACAGCGGGAAAAGTATCCTTTTCTCCACTGCTTTAGACATCTCGTAATCGATTACAGGCGCATTGGAATACGCTCCCATACCACCCGTATTAGGGCCTTTGTCACTATCATAAACACGCTTATGATCTTGAGAACTTGCCAAAGTCAATATATACTCGCCATCGGTTATAGCAATAATAGAGGCCTCCTCACCCTCTAAAAATTCTTCAACAACCACCCTGTCTCCTGCCTGGCCAAAGGCCTTGTCAATCATCATCGCAGAGAGAGCCATGATTGCGTTAGGCTTATCTTCTGCTATGACAACACCTTTTCCTGCAGCCAAACCATTCGCCTTGATAACAACAGGGAACCTTTTTAAAGACTGGACGTAATCATGCGCCTCATTATAAGAAGAAAACACCCTGCTTTCAGCAGTGGGGATTCCTGCCCTATGCATGATATCCTTTGCCCATGCCTTACTGGATTCCAATCTGGCAGCCTGAGAATTTGGGCCGAATATGAGAAGCCCTGCTGACTCAAATGCATCTACAATACCTTTTGATAAAGGCAATTCAGGGCCCACCACAGTCAATCCTATTTCATTCTGCTTTGCGAATTCAATAATAGGCTCAAAATCCACAGGATCTATGAAAATGCAATGCGCATCCTGACATATACCGCCATTTCCAGGTATGGCATAAACCGTTTCAACATCAGGCGAATTCCGCAATGCCCAAACCAAGGAATGTTCCCTGCCGCCAGATCCGATGACCAATGCCCTGCGCTTCATAGAACTCCTTTCCTAGTGAGAAAACCGCTTAATTATATACTATTTTATCATCTTGCTCAAATTGAATATAGGTAAGAACAACGAAACAACAATACTTCCTATAAGGCCGCCTAAAAACACAAGGATTAACGGTTCCATCATAGAAGTCATGGCATCTATGGCCGCATTGACTTGTTCATCATAGAAGTCCGCAATCTTAGTTAACATCTTCTCAAGTTCGCCTGTTTGTTCTCCAACACTAACCATCCTGTAAACCATAGGCGGAAATATCTTTGACTTTTCCAAGGGCGTGGCTATACTCTGCCCTTCCTTTATTGTCTCCTTTGCGCCCAACAAACTTTGCTCAACAACTTTATTGCCGCTGACCTTGGCAACTATCTCCATTGCATCTAATATAGGCACACCGCTCTTCATAAGTGTTGCAAACGTCCTTGAAAATTTTGCGACAGCAAGCCTTCTTAAAAGCTCGCCTATCACAGGCATAGACAATAGAAACTTATCCAAGACATATTTCCCCCGTTCCGTACTTGCTATCTGCCTCAAGATGACGATAGTTAAAACAATTATTATTATGCCAACCCACCAATACGACTGCATAAACTCACTGGTAGCAATAAGTACCCGCGTCATAGCAGGAAGCTCACCTCCTAGTGAAGAGAACATCTCCTTAAACTTTGGCACCACGAAAATCATCAATCCGCTTGTAATCAATACGGCTATAGAAACTACCACAATAGGATATATCATAGCCCCGCGCACCTTTGTGATCAAACTATTGGTGCTCTCCAGATAGGATGCCAATCTGTCCAAGATATCATTTAAGGCGCCGCTTGCTTCGCCTGCCCTGACCATATAGATATACAAAGGCGAAAAAACCTTCGGGTGTCTGGCAAGAGAATTAGACAAACTCTCTCCTGCCTCAACATTCTCCTTAATATTTAATATCACGCGTTTAAAATAGGGCTTTGTGGTCTGCTCATAGAGAATATCTAATGCCTGAGGCAAAGGCACACCCGAATCAATCATTGTGGCAAGCTGCCTGGAAAACATAACGAGCTCAGGCAAAGCAACTTTTTGTCCCATAACAGACATAGATGCCTTTACCTTTTCCTCGTTTAAAGACAAGATTACAAGTCCCTTCCTATGAAGACTATCCAGTGCAAGAGCCCTGTCCTTTGCCTCTATAACACCTTTTACAGCCCTTCCTGTTTTATCCTTTGCAAAATAATTAAATCGAGGCATATCATCCTCCTTTCAATTTATCAAGTTTCATATAACTCGTTTATAGCCGCTATAATATCCTCTTTTTTTGCCAAAAACGGGACAATTTTACAACCGGTAATATCTTTTAAGCTCTCTATGCCTTGTTTGTCTAAAGGATTCGCAAATATAACCCATAATATATCTGCCTCTTTGCTCACAGGAATAAAAAAATGCTCCAACATCAATTCCTTAGGCAACACAAGGGCCATCTTTTCATCTATGTCATAATGAGACGGAGGCATATATGGTATCCCAAATTGTTCAGCCAATGCCCCAACAAGATTATCTTCATTAATAAAACCTAATTTAACAAGAATCTCTCCTATAGGGCCACCATGCTTATGCTGAAAATCTATAGCCTCTTTTATCTGCTCATCAGAGACAAATCCCTTGCGTTTTACAATCTGGCCGATTAATTCTTTCCTTTTTCTGGTTAAAGTACTTGCCCAATCCATATCCGGCTCCTCATATCAATGTCGGTTTGAAGTCCTTAAATAAGTCTTTGTTCTTATTCCTTTTCACAATATTTAATATCTTCTCTTTCATCACAATATCGGAAATATTATTATACACCTCAGACAACATCTGATATGCCTCTTGGCCTCCGAGTTTGTTTAAAACAAAAACCAATCGACTCAAAACCCTCTCATCAGGATGGCCCAATACAGGCCTAAGGATATTAACTTCATTCTGATGGATTAGATAGGAGAGCATCTCCACTGCATTACGGACAACATACCATCTTTTGGCAACAAGATACTGTGAAAGCCATGATATAACCTCCAAACGCATTTGCGAAGGCACATGTTCAGCCACTATCCTCCTCATCAAGAACGAATCAAAATAACCTATTGAACTGGCATTTTCAGCATATACAACTTCACGTATAAGCCTATATATCACACCCTTTCCACTCAGAAATATAGACTTTAATACAGTATCTATGGGTTTATGCTCTATAACCACTCTAAAGAACTCATCTAAAAGATAATGTGAATAAAAATTAGATGACACATCTAAGGTAATTTCCTCATATATATCCGCGGCATGTTGGGCCATCTCAGAAAGAAAGACCAAAGCTGCATCTGTTGCCTTGGCCAAAAACATTGATTTCAAGAAATTCAAACTGACCTCTATAAATACCTGCTGTGACATATTTTCTTTATTTATGTTAACGGAAGTCATAAAATAGGAGATAAACTTTTGAAATAATTTTTTGTCTGCAACGTGTATAAGCATATCAGCAAGATGTTTTAGATACTCTGAATTAGTCAAAACGATATAGTGGTTATTTAACGACATGCCTAGATAATCTATGAACGATGTCAAAAGAGCTTGCCTGTTAAATTTTAAGCAAGCTGAGAAAACAGACTCCCCATCGTCTTCATTCATTATCAATTCCCATTTATCAATACATGGTAAGACCGCTATAGAATTAGAGATTTTCTCTATTTCCTCATCATTTTCTATATGTCTTAAGACATTTTCCCTCAATACATTCTGAGAGAAAATCAATTCATTTACATGCTTTAAAAACATGTCTTTCTTTTCCTGACTATCTAATCTGTCAATAAGATTAATTACAAATCCGGAAGATATTAATCCCTGATTATACAGATTATTCACTGTTTTTCCCAAGTATTCCGGTTTCATAAAATTTAAAAACACCTTTACTCCACCCTCATTGATAAGAGATCTGAAACGCGCAAAAGACAACAATATATACTGCATAAGTTCTGGCGAGTTTTTGTACAACTGAGTAATACTTGACAAGATATGTTCACGGCTTTCGTATTCTTCATCTTCCAATAATCGCAACAAGAACAAAGTGCATTTTAAAATTTTTTCCTTCAATTCATAATTCAACTCAAACCTATCCTTTTCTGAAAGAAAACCTTCGATATCGGCAAGATAAGATCTCAACACAGGAAGCCTCACCTGATTCAACAATATAGAATTGCTATGGAAAGAAAATTGATGAGGAGAATCAAGGCTAGTAATTAAAAGAATCAAAAAGGCCTCAACATCAGATAAAATAATTGGGGGTTCTATATAGAAGGATTCTATTTTTGCTTTGAGCATGGCCTCTATCAACAGTTGAATGGACTTATTATTAAAATCCGAAGAATTAATCTCCACCTTATTATCCGTTTTGGCCTTTATGTATAAAAAGCCAAGGGGATTAGTTAATATCTCCAATATTTTTAAGATTTCTTCGGCATGTTTCTCCAAAATATTCCTAAGTTCATCATAATTTGTGGTATTTGAATAATCGAGAATAAAAGACTGAACCTTATTTGAAAACATCTCTATAAGATGCATCATTTCCATAGAGAGCTTTGTCTTTTTCTTCGTATAAAGTTTAAAGGATACGATGTCAATAAACTGCTTAAGCAAATTAATATCAATCAATTTATTATCCTTAATAACATCTGCGGAATGATATTCCGTCAATATGTCAAGTATATCGTTTAACATGGAATTAATAGATAACTCTTCCATAGATTTAAATGACCCATCCATGTCCAATACCTTCTGCCAACTCTTGACAATATCCAACAGATAGCCCTTTTTAACAATGCCTATATCGCTCTGCCATATAGAATCCAATGGCAAACCTTTACCCTTAAGGCTAAATAGTTCATGTATCAGGTCCTCGTCAATGGACTTAACTCTTTCAACCACAATATCCCTAAATGTATAAGAAATATATTTCTTAGGGATGCCGTCGAAAACCCATTCCGTATTATCTTTTATTACGCGCTTCTTGATCATTAATAGTTTTAGAAGCTCTTCTAAATACAATACATTGCCCTTTGAAATAATGTATAAAGAATGCAGATCCGCATCTTTAATAGCGACATTATCTCCAAATAATTTTTCCAAATAAGAAAGAATCCATTCCTCATCAACAGGCTCCAATACAATTTCCTGAACGATTGCCCTATCGTAAAATATGTCCAGAAACTCCTTTATAGCAATCTCTCCATTATTACTATCATATGCGCATACAACCTTGACATCGCCTTTTTTTGAACTAATCATCTGAACAATAAACCAGAAGCTTTCATCATCTATCTGTTCCATCGTATCTAAAACAAATACAATGCTGTGATGGTCATTTATTTTTTGAAAAACACTTTTAAGGACAGGTAAGATCTTATCCGTCAAATCAGGATTCATATATACGTTCTTGAAAGACCCCAATATTTCCAATTCTTCTTCTGTTAAAAGGGTATATATATCCGGATAAACATCCAAGAAATGCTCCTCAAAATAGCGCCACAATTCGTATAATAACGAACCCTTATAAAGTCCTCCTCGAAAATAAAAAGGGATAAATCCCTGCATAAAGGCAATACGGTTAACCTCTTCAAGCAACTTACTCTTGCCTATGCCGAAAGGACCTGAAACGAGCAAAATATCCTCTTTTTTATTGCTAAAAAACCTAAAGATAGTTTCCTTTTCCTCTTCTCTTCCCACGACATTCTTGGTTGGGAACCTCTCCAATATTTCCCTGTTAACAATGGTATCCGGCGCGATATCCGAAACCAATGCAATACAACTCTTTCCCTTGCTTTTCGCAACGTATAAGGCCTCATCAGCAAGGCTTATCAGTTTCTCGTGGTCAGTTGTATCATCCGGATAACCTGCCAAACCAACGCTAATCGTAATAGTAATTGTAAGTCCGGATATACCCGTAGAAAACTTGCATGCGGAGAGGTGTTCTTTTATGCGGTTTATGATATTTAACGCGGAAACCAAACCACCGTCTATCAACAATAATATAAATTCATCTCCGCCAAATCTTATCACCTTATCATTGACCCTGACCTCGCGCCTAAATATGGAGGCGACCTCCCTTAAGATATGATCCCCCTGCAAATGGCCATAGGTATCATTTATGGACTTGAATTTATCAATATCTACCATGGCAAACCAGAGGCTATGGCCTGACCGCACAGCAGTATCCGCCTCGTCTTTCAGGCGTTCGTACAAATACCTGCGGTTTAAAACCCCTGTCAAGTCGTCTATATAGACAGGATTAAAATCCATCTCCCCCCTCTAAATTAAGCGCATATTATAAAAGAGTTAAAATCCAAATCTTCCGAACTTTATCGCTTGCTTTTAATATCTTATCTTTTATTTCTTTATCCACCTTACCATCAACGTTCAATACCATTATAGCATCTCCCATAGGCCCTTTTCTATCAAAAGTCATAGCTGATATATTTATGCCATTTTTCCCCAAAACCGTTCCCAGCATACCGATAACACCCGGTGCATCTTCATTATACGTCACAATCATATCTCCTGCTGGAACTGCCTCCAGATCAAAAGAATCTATTCTAACGATTCTTGGCTCGTCTTTTTTGAATATAGCGCCAGCAACATAACGTTTCTTGCCGCCAGACTTTAAAACCACCTCTATAACATTGGGATAGTCGTCCCCTTCCTGAATCTTGCTCTCGCTAACGGCAATGCCGCGTTCATCCGCAATAACGTTTGCATTTACGTAATTCACACTATCCTGCACAGCACAAGAAAGAATGCCTTTCAAAATAGCCATCTTTATAGCAGAGACATCAGAAGAGGCCAATACCTCGCCTTTATACGTTATCTTTACTGATTCCAAACGCTTATCTGAAAGTTGGGCAATAAACTGCCCTATACGCTCACCAAGATTTATATAAGGGGCAAGCATATTATATAGTTGCGGATCAATGGACGGATAATTGGCAGCATTAAAAATACCCTTGCCGGTTATAGCATCTCGTATTTGTTCTGCGATTTGAACAGCGACCTTTTCTTGGGCCTCCTTTGTGGATGCGCCAAGATGAGGAGTGCATATAAAATTTGGCAACTCCAATAACTTCAATTCTTTGGGAGGTTCTTCCTCAAACACGTCCAAAGCAGCGCCTTTTATCCACCCTTCCTTTAGCGCTACATATAAGGCATTTTCATCAACAATGCCACCTCTTGCGCAGTTAACCAAAAACGCGTTATTTTTCATCATCTTTAACCTATCCTCATTAATGAGGTGTTTTGTTTCATTAGTTAAAGGCGTATGAATCGTAATGAAATCCGCGTTCTTACAAATCTCATCGACGTCTGCCAGTTCTATACCCAATTCTTTTACCTTTTCTTCGGTTAGATACGGATCATACGCCATAATATTCATACCAAACCCTTGCGCCCTTTTGGCAACCTCCCTGCCAATCCTGCCAAGGCCGATAATCCCAAGCGTTTTCCTGTATAACTCAACACCCATATATTTTTTTCTATCCCAACGGCCTTCTTTCATAGATAAATAGCTCTGCGGGATATTTCGCGCCAAGGCCATAAGCAGACTCCACGCATGTTCAGCGGTTGAAAGAGTATTCCCTCCGGGTGTATTCATAACAATAATTCCCTTTTTCGTGGCCGCCGAAATATCCACGTTATCGAGGCCAACTCCTGCGCGGCCTATAAAACGGAGCCTTCCTGAATTCTCTAACACATCTGCGGTAACCTTTGTCCCGCTTCTTATAAGCAGCGCATCGTATTGGCCGATTATCTGCGCCAGCTCTTCCTTTGGAATCTTAATCTTTTCCACAATCTCGACATCGGGAATCTCACGCAGGATCTCTATACCTGCTGTAGAAAGCGGATCTGTAATCAAAATTTTGGTCTTTAACACAACATCCTCCTGTTTTAATAAAACTAACTTATCGATATTCCGCTATTCAATACTAAGTAACGGAATTCCTCTATAATAGTTTTGGTAATGCTACCAGGTTCTCCATTACCTATAGTCCTGTCATCTATTTTCACAACAGGAATTATCTCTGCCGCAGTGCCAGTCAAAAACACCTCTTGACTGCAAAATAAGTCATGTCGGGTAATCCAATCACGTGAAATCTTGATACCCATATTCGATGCGATCTCCATAACAACCTTTGCCGTAATTCCCTCAAGCACACCAGCAGCTGTTGGCGGGGTAATCAAGACACCATTGTTTACCATAAAAATATTGTCCCCTGTGCATTCAGCGACATATCCGGCATGATTTAACATTAGGGCTTCTTCGTATCCCCTATGTACAGCCTCTATCTTTGCCAAGATATTGTTAAGATAATTCAATGATTTGATTTGCGGATTAATAGCTTCTGGTATATTACGCCTTGTCGGGACAGTTATAATAGACAAGCCGTTTTCATACAGAGACTGCGGATACAACTTTATCTTATTGGCAATAATGATAATAGACGGCTTGGGACACTTTCTGGGATCCAATCCAAGATCCCCTACTCCTCTAGTAATAACAACCCTAATATATCCGTCTACTAATTCATTTGCCTTTACAGTATTTATTATAGCCCTGTTCATCTCCTCTTGGGAAATAGGTATTTGCAGCATAATACTCTGCGCCGAATCAAACAACCTTTTAGTATGCTCTTCCAATTTAAATATACGCTTATTGTAAAGCCTAATACCTTCAAAAACCCCATCGCCATATAAAAGGCCATGGTCAAGCACAGAAATCTTTGCGTTAGACTCGTCTAACAATGCCCCGTCTATATAAATTTTCATGGACAAACCTCCCTTAATCGTCCTTCCTTCAATTCATAAACTAACTCAAAATTGCCTGCTATCTCCATATCATGTGTCACAGTTATCAAAGCGCCTTCAGTAAATCTGACCGCTTTAAATAAGAATGATAACACATCTTTTGCAGTATGAGAATCAAGATTTCCTGTTGGCTCATCAGCCAAAACAATCAAAGGCTCGTTTATAATAGCGCGCATAATAGCAACACGCTGCATCTCCCCGCCTGACAGTCTATTTATAGAATAAAAACACTTATCCTGCATAGTAAATCTTTCCAATAAATCCATTGCTTTATCAAACGCGCTTTTAATAGATTGTCCTTTTATAACCAAAGGAAGCGCTATATTTTCAATCACATTCAACTCCGGCATCAAATTAAAAAATTGGAACACATAACCTATCTTTTTATTTCTGATTTCTGATAACCTATTGCTGTCAATTCTACTTATGTTGTCCTGCTCTATAAAAATATCTCCTGCATCAGGCATATCCATACCTGATATTATATTGAGAAAAGTGGATTTCCCACTCCCTGACGACCCGACAATAGCGCAATTTTGCCCCTTTTTTACGGAAAAACGAACATCATTCAATACCTGCAAAACACCACCTTGTGGCAAAGGGAACCCTTTGGATAGATTTCTTACACTTAAGAGAAAACCATTTTTATTCATTTTCCGCCTTTACTAAAATTATAAAGAGAGCCCCTTTGGCAGGGGGGTATTGTCACGAGCGTGACAGGAGAGGGCACTTTTTAGTTCTCTCGCACCAAAGAGGCTCAAAATTATTATAAGGTATAAATAACAGCGATGCAATATATATTTTAAGGAAATTGGGAAACGGAACAGACATGGTTCGGCCTCAAAAGAGAAAGAGGTGGGAATGGAAATAAAAAGAGCGCGCGAAAATTTTTCAAAAAATACCCCCCTTACAATTACAGATGAGGCCTTATTATTCATATTTAAGCGCATTTTTAGCGAAAATACATTCCTGCCACAACCACAATGTATTTATATTGCCCAGCAATATTTTAAACAACTCCTGGATTTCTCTATAATTGCGCATTTGCCAGAATCCCGCTGGATTCAAGCAGACGTGGAAACATTTCACGATATCGTTGAAAGAGAATTCTTTGAAATAGAACATTTCCATTCAAGAGAAGAGTTTATGCAAAAGCCTATTGTTATCAACTATTCTTTAATCTAAAACCGACTAACAGCTATAAAGAGAACAAAACACCTTATGAATTGGCTAAAGAAAAAGAACCCAATATCTCCGATTTCTTTTTCAGAATGCCTTCGACATATCTTAATTATGCCGCAGATTTGTCATATAAATACCATATTAACCACACAGCCATGTTCGTGCTAATTCCTTTTATCACAATATTCGATAATCTATTTTTCTAATTCAGACAAGTGGTGCATCTCCATCAATTTATCGGATAGATATTTCTTAACCCTCCGCGATTCAATCACTCCAATGGGTTTTCCATCTTTATCAACCACTGTAAGGTATTCAAACTTATGCAAGTCATCTATAATATCTTCTAATAAATCGTCTTCTCTGGCATAGGCAGAAATCGGTTCCATTATGTCCTGCGCAACGATAAATCCTCCTAAATCAGATAATGTCAGGACGTTTTTTATACCTTCTATAGTCAATGAACCATCTAACTGACCTTTAGAATTAACAACAGGATAATATAGATAATCTTGTTTTTTAACAATGGAAATAATCTTTTCAACCGGCATGTCCTCTTGAATAACTGGCACATTGGTATCCATTACGTCTTTTATTGAAATCTTCTCTATAAGGTCATCTTCTGTAATATTGAGTCCGGCTTCTCCTGAGTTTATGATGGCTATCCTAACGAAATAAGGCCCTATTAATTGCACGACAAATGTCGTCAGGGTAACAATTGCAACAATAGTCGAACCTAAATCTTCAGGGAATATCTGGGCAGCTAGAATAGAAAGGCCTATTGCAGCGCTTGCCTGACTAAATAAACAAAGCGGCAAAAACTTCTTAAGTTTTTTATGCCCATTTGAAAGGATAGCGCCAAAGATAGCGCCTATCATTTTCCCCAGACTACGGCCAATAAGATACGCTACCACTAAAGACAAAACAATAATATTGAAGTGCGATACGTTTAATTTAGCTCCAACCAATACGAAGAATAAAACGTATATTGGCGCGGCAAATCTCTCAACCACATGAAAGGCCTCTTTACTTCTTTTAGGAGTATAGTTTGCAACCACAACACCTAATGCCATTGCGGCAAGCAACATATCCACTCCCAATGCAATAGCAAGTCCTAACGTCATTAGAACTCCGCCTATCAAAAAGGCTAATACCCTATCCTCCTCTGTATATCTCTTAATAAGATATCCCAAAATAAATCCAGTGAAGCCTCCAACTATAATAGATCCGAATATCTCATAAATAGGATGCAATATGGATTGCATTAAACTGACAGTTTCAATCCCGAGAATAACCGAAACAATACTTGCGACTATAGAAAAAAGCAGAAACGATAATCCATCATCTAATGCCACAATTCCCAATACAGTCGTCGTTAAAACACCTTTTGCCTTGTACTCCCACAACACATTTATTGTAGAAGCAGCATCTGTTGCAGAGGCAATAGCGCCTAACACAAGGCCCAAAGAAATCGATTGTACAAGGTTATGTGTGAAAATGAAAGAAACAGCTCCTGCTAATACACTTACAACAAAGAAGGCCGATAATCCTTCTGAAAATAGGATATATAAAAACTGTTTACCATATTTGGCAAATATTTCTTTTCTGAGTTCTCCCCCTATCATAAAGGCAATTAGCCCTAATGCAAAATAATTAAACGGCTCTAATGCCTTTATCGTTTTATCGTCTACAATATTAAGGCATGTCTTGCCCAACAAAATCCCAATCACTATATAACCAACAACCTGAGGAATACGTAGCTTTTGAAAAAGTCTACCACCTATTGTGCCACCAAATAATGCAAGCCCCAACAAAAACAACACATTTAAGTGAAACCAAGAAATCTTTGTGTGTAAAAACAATAAAATATATTCCATTGTCATCTCCCTAAATAAATATAGGGGCAGATTCCCTGCCCCTATTGCTCAACTGAATTAAACAATTTATATATCAAAGTACATATAGAACTCATGTGGATGCGGCATAAGTTTGAGAGGAACAATCTCCCGCTCTCTCTTATACTCAATCCACGTTTCAATAACGTCTTTTGTAAAGACATTACCCCTGAGCAAAAATTCATAATCCTTCTCAAGGGCATTGAGGGCCTCGTCAAGAGAACCCGGCACGTTCTTAATCTTTGCCTTTTCCCTACCGGAAAGCTCATAGATGTTCTTATCCATTGGCTTACCCGGATCAATCTTGTTGATAATACCGTCAATCCCTGCCATAAGCATCGCAGCGAACGCAAGATACGGATTTGCTGACGGATCCGGCGGCCTGAACTCAATCCTCTTTGCCTTAGGATTATCACTATACATAGGGATTCTTACAGCAGCAGACCTGTTTCTGGCAGAAAATACAAGATTAACAGGTGCCTCATAACCAGGGACCAATCTCTTATAAGAATTTGTGCTTGGCGCGGCAAATGCGAGAATAGCCGGGGCATGTTTCAATAGTCCTCCTATATACCATAACGCTGTCTGACTTAATGATGCATAACCGTCTTTATCATAGAACAGAGGCTTGCCGCCTTTCCAAATACTCTGATGGCAATGCATACCTGAACCATTATCCTTGAAAATAGGCTTTGGCATAAAAGTGATAGTTTTATTATACTTAAATGCAAGATTCTTTAAGATGTATTTATACATAAGCAAACTATCAGCCGTTCTAGTTAACGTGCCATACTTGATGTCCATCTCACACTGTCCACCCGTTGCAACCTCGTGGTGATGGACCTCGCATGGAATGCCTATACTTCTCATGATAAGCATTGCTTCATTTCTAAACTCCTGCAGGCTGTCATGAGGAGGCACAGGGAAATAACCCTCTTTATAACGGGGTTTATATCCAAGATTGGGATTCTCCTCGCGGCCTGTATTCCACTCGCCTTCTTTTGAATCCAAATAGTAATACCCAAAGTTCTCTCCCTGATCAAACCTAACATCGTCAAACACAAAAAACTCTGCTTCTGGTCCCCAATAACTCGTATCACCTATGCCCGACTCCTTTAAAAATGCCTCTGCCTTTTTTGCGATATAACGAGGGTCCCTTGTGTAAGGCTCTTTCGTTATGGGGTCATAAATATCACATATAATGTTAAGCGTTGGTGTCTTTGCCATAGGGTCTACCATTGCTGTACTTAAATCCGGCATAAGAACCATATCACTTTCCTGAATCTGCTTAAAACCGCGTATACTGGAACCATCGAATCCAATCCCTTCCTTTAAAATTCCACCGCCTGATTCCAAATCATCAAGTAAATCCTCAGCTGGGATAGAAAAGTGCTGCCAAAGTCCTGGCAAATCATTAAATCGAATATCAACTATCTTGACATTGTTATCTAATATTATTTTCTTAACATCCTGCGGGGTCTTCTCTTCGTACCCTTGAGCCCTTGTCACCAAACTACTCATAAAACACCTCCATTACAGTTAAAACAACCGGACAAACAATAGAAAAGCTTTATTAAGCAGGACGTCATTGCCCAAAAAATCTTGCAGACATCATTGCCTGCTAAAGTAGAAATTTTACTACTTCTGCAAATAAAGTCAACAAAATTATGTTTGCCAAAAAAGCCCTTATTGTGTAATATATAGAATCAACGCCCACGTAGCTCAGTCGGCAGAGCAGCGGTTTCGTAAACCGCGGGTCGGAGGTTCAAATCCTCTCGTGGGCTTTTTATATAACAACGGCTCCTGCCGCAGCATCTATCCCCGTCTTAAAAATCTCCAGTGGAGGCATTTGAACGTCCGGCGCAGAATTTGCCTTTTCAGGTAATTGATATTGAAATGAGGCTCGTTCAGGATGCGGCATAAGCCCCAGTATCCTGCCCGTTGTATCACATATCCCGGCAATTGACTCAAAAGAGCCATTGGGATTATCTATGTAAGCAAAGGCTATCTGGCCGTTGTTTTTTAATTTTTCGATTGTATTTTCAGATGCAACAAAACGGCCTTCTGCATGGGCAACAGGCATGGAGATCTCCCTTCCTTGAAGGGCTTTTGTCCATATACACCTGCTTTCAGGCACTTCCAAATCACACCACTTATCAATAAAACAACCGCTTGTATTCTCTATTAAAGATGCTTCATATCCCTTTCCTAATCCGGGCAATAGCCCAGCCTTTACCAATACTTGAAAACCATTACATATACCTATAACCAGCCCCCCAGACTTTACGAGTTTTTCTACCTGTTGCCTAAAAAAGAGGTTTAATTCCATGGCCAAAACCCTCCCTGCGCTGATATCATCGCCATAAGAAAATCCGCCAGCAAT